>Ga0224495_10000461_pt1 | contig 32791 bp, 29 predicted proteins | sample SF_Jul11_sed_USG_FD_168128 | JGI IMG/M metagenome (GOLD analysis project Ga0224495, IMG submission 168128) | Sediment microbial communities from San Francisco Bay, California, United States - SF_Jul11_sed_USGS_4_1 | ecosystem: Environmental > Aquatic > Marine > Sediment | place: USA: California... | reverse complement strand
TCTCTATGGCCTCCAAAACGAAAGGTCTACATTTGTATGCACTCGAACGATTTGGCCCGGACAGTCCTCAGGCAGACGAAGAGTTTGTGCTTGGTGACGTGGTGACGACTTTGATCCGAACCAAACGGGATGAAACCATCGTGCTTCAGCACGACACAAGCAGTCCCCGGCCATACAGCCGGGATATCCTTGTCCAGGGGACAAAAGGCCTTGTGAGGAAGTATCCCACCCCCTTGATATATATCGAAGGGCGGAACGAGCCGCATAGGTGGGAGGATATTGGAAATTACAGAAAAGAATTCGAACACCCGATCTGGGCTCAACTGGAGGAGAAAAGCAGAGGAGCAGGCCATGGAGGAATGGATTTTATAGAAGACTTCAGGCTAATCGATGCTCTGCTGAATGGTCGTGAGCCAGATATGGATGTCTATGATGCTGCTACCCTCAGTGCGATCTCTGACCTGAGTGAGCGATCGATTGCTTCTGGCAGCAAATCCCTGTCCTTCCCTGATTTCACTCGAGGAATGTGGAAGAAATCACGGGAACTCCAGGTAATGAAGGTTAAATGAAGAAAGCTCCTTTTGGTACGACAAGGACCGCTTTGGGATGTGGTGTTTTGATGATTTTTTTTACGGGAATTTTTGGCTTTGTGCTGTCCTTCTTCACCAATGATCCTGATTTAGCGGCAGCTGTTAGAAACCGGTGCTTAATCGGAATATTAATCGGCATAGCAATGGTCATTGCGTGGAAGTTGGTTAAGCAACGTTTGGAATAGAGAAAAGCATGAATGTCCCCGATAAAAGTTCTTTTTAATCTTTTTTGAACACATGTTCTATCAGATTCATGATTTTTCTTGGAGGATTATCTGTGAATGCGATTCCAGTAGTAAACAACTCACCATCATAAAGGTCTTCAACCCATCGGACTTTTCCGAATAACTTGATTATTTTATTCTCTCCCCCTAAGGAAAGTTCGATTCTTAACAGTGTGCCAATCTGCAGTAACTGCTCAGTCATGATTTTCATTCCACTTGTTGAAATATCCTCAGTCAGAGCATAATAAGTCTTATCGTCGATTGGATTCTTATCTTCTGATATGATCACAAATGTGACTTTGTGCTCTTCTTTTAGCCGTCTTTCTTGTCGTCTGTTATCCATGTGCGACTCTTTGTCCTCTTGTTCACCTGACGAAGCTGGATTTTCGACAGGCAGATTTATGCCCATTAGATAAATAAGCTACAATGCAAAGAGATTCAAGTAAATAACCTTTTGGGATGATTTGGGGGAGGATTTTTTATGAATGAAGTTTTTATTTAAAAAACACTTGACAAATAATAACATTGGTCAAAGGGGATTTGTATGAGTATGTGGTGGTCAAAATGAATACGACTGGCCTTAAAGAGCCCCTTCATTTATTCGAGAGACGTTACATAGAAATCAACAAGATTACAAAAGACGAATTCGATCGGTTCTGATGAGGCAGAACTTTTTTTATCTTCATACGTCTTTGGAAATGAAGTAGGATGAAAACGACAAACTTGGTGACATCCAAGAAGATGAGGCTTGACGGAAGAGAAAGGTCGGATGAGCCACCGGACGTTTGACGATTTATACGACCAATACAGAACTGCTGTTTACAGCTTTTCCTATCGTTTGACGCAGAACAGGGGAGAAGCAGAGGATTTGTTCCAAGAAACATGGCTTCGCGTGGCTCAAAATTTTCCGAAGGTTTTGGATATGCAAAAAGTCAAAGCTTGGCTATTCACGATCACGGCTAACCTTCACAGGGATGCGCTCCGGAAGAAGCGGATAAGGAGATTGTTTCTTTTTCAGAAAAGATGGAAATTCGATCAGGATTTAACATCATGTAGGGACATCCCTGAAGATGGAAGCTCGGATAGAGCAAATGAGTCGGAGCAGGTGGACATTAGCCTGGCCATTTCCCGCGCTATGGCCAGTTTGCCTGATCAACAGCGCCTGATATTCGTTCTCAAGGAAGTAGAGGGATTCAAACAATCAGAGATCGGCGAGATACTCGGGATGCCCGTCGGTACGGTTAAATCAATGATGTATCGGGCTGTTCAAAGACTTCGCCGGGATTTAGCGGCCTATCAATCAAAAACGATTGAAAATTATAAGAGAGGACCAAATGAAATGCAAAGTTGTTAAGCGTATGATGATGGATCTCTCTGAGGAGGATCTGGGCAGAGACCAAAAAGAGGAGATGCAACACCATATCTCTCATTGTGCCAGATGTGCAAGACTCGAAGACGATTTAAGAAAAATTCGGCTTCATCTCCAAAAAATGCCTCCCAGGATTCCATCAGAGGAGTTTTTGGAGCGCACAAGAAACTTATGTCATGCCAAGCTGGGCGCTCCATCCATCCCAAAATTTATTTGGGGGGCGTTTGCAGCTCTCCTCGGATTGACGGGCGTGTTGACGCTGCCCTTAGCCAGGGAACTCATGCAGGATCAGCCGCTTTCATTCCCCACAATCAGCATAATCATTCTGATGATTCAGAATTTGGTGATGCTCTTTTTCGCACCCGTCTTGATTCAAAGATTCAGGCTTAGAAAAAAAGATTTCATGATTGGTTTCATGCCTTCTGGACCTCATCAGGCATGATTTAGGAGGTTTGTTATGGCAAATTCAGCAGCAAAAACAATAGCAATCATCATTTTGGTGGTCTTGCTCATATTGGTTGTCGTTCGGTTTACTCCCTTTATTTTTGCACCCTTGGGTGTTTTTCCGCACGTTTGGCAATGGGCTAAATTCCCAAAATTTCGGACTATCGAGATCGGTCCTTATGGCTTTTTCAATTTCACTTCGTACTCGATCATTTCCCTTGCCCTTCTCATCATTTGGATTTTCGTGATCGTCTGGGTGTATCGGGATGCAGAACGCCGTGGGATGAATGGCGTGTTATGGGGCTTGCTTGTTTTTATCGGTAACTTGGTCGGGTTGTTGATCTATCTGATCGTTCGTTCGAACAATGTGCCGGCACCCAAGAGCGTTCAAGCATCCCAAACATGCCCGCATTGTCAAATCCCTCTATCTCCTCATTATATCTTCTGCCCCACATGTGGAACACGCTTACAATCCGTCTGCTCAAAGTGTCAGAAACCAGTGGAGAAGGATTGGCAGGTCTGTCCCCATTGTGGGGAGAAGCTAAGCTCTTAAATCCAATCTTCTCATCGTTCTAGGTGATACAATAGGGATAAATATCACCTGTTGATTCACACCTAGAGGTGATTTACTTATGGGGAGAATCCTATAGACTTTTTGTTGGATTCTTGGCCCAGCCTCTTTGGTAGCCTAGAGGCGTTGATTTTTATGAATATCATGAATCAAAGCATATACAAGAGAAAGATACTCATCGTGGATGATGACCCGACCAGTCTGAAAATACTGGAGTCTATGCTCCCTTCTGAGAAATATGAAATAATCATAGCGACGAATGGAAAAGAAGCTTTACAAGCTGCTTTTGATCAATTGCCTGACTTGGTCTTGTTGGATATCATGATGCCTGATATGGATGGATTTGATGTTACCAGAACAATAAAACGGGATCCAAGGACAAAAGACACACCTGTTATTCTCGTTACGGCATTGGATGATCCTGAAAATAAGGTAACAGGACTCGAGGCAGGGGCTGAAGAACTCCTTAACAAACCTGTTCACTCAACAGAGCTTCTTGCTAGAGTTAATTCCATGCTACGGCTTAAACAGTACAGGGATCAATTGAGCATTCGCACAATGACCGGAGTGAGTTACAGCAACATACCAAAGTTACAGGAAGATGTCTATAAACCAAAAGAAGAAATACCGCTCATCCTGTTGGTTGAAGACAATGAGTTAGATGCAAGAGTAGTAAAAAATGCCATAAAGGATCAGCCATACAGGTTGGAGGTTGTAATAAGAGGCGAAGATGTATTCAATCGCCTCCTCCATGACAATGTGGACCTGATTCTGTTGGATATCATTTTACCTGACATAGATGGGTTCGAGATCTGCCGGCGCTTGAAAGAAAATCACAGAGATATTCAGGTAGTTATTGTGACTTGTCTGGATGATCTTGACAGCAAAATCAAAGGGGTCGAGTTTGGAGCAGATGATTACCTTGTTAAACCCATTGTAGGCAGAGAGCTCAAAGCAAGGATAAGGGTTTTGTTGGAAAAGAAAGGACATCTTGATAGCCTTCGCTCTCACTATGAGGCTGCTCTGGATTCTGCAATTCTTGACTGGCTCACAGGTCTCTATAACCATGGGTATTTTCAGCAATTCTTGGACTATGAGCTTAAACGTGCTCACCACCAAGGTTTCCCTGTGGGTCTGATCATGATCGACCTGGATGATTTCAAAATCTACAACGACACCCTGGGGCATTCGGCCGGAGATGCCATCCTGAGAGAACTGGGTCAGGTGGTGAGAAACATCATAAGGGAAGTCGATTTAGCTGCCAGGTATGGAGGAGAAGAATTTGCCGTGGTGTTGCCCTATACCAATGGAGAAAATGTAAAAATAGTGGCAGAAAGAATCCACAAGGCTATCACATCCCACGATTTCTTTCATGACGAATCCATAGAGCTGCATAATCCCACAGTCAGCATGGGAATTTCCGTGTTTCCCGAGGAGGCTTTAACAAAAAAAGAATTGATAGAGAAAGCAGACAAGATGCTTTATAAGGCCAAACAACAAGGTAAGAATCAATTCTGTATCTTTGAACAGGTGCCTTAAATTTTCCTCCATTCATTTTACTTTCGGAACTTTTTGATGAATTCTTCGACCTCGGAAACCCCGCCTTGATAGATTAAATAACCGTTGTAAGGTTCTCGCCCTGTGATATCATCATTGATGGGGGTGAGCATGATTTCCTTGACTTTTTCCAGATCATTTGTCTGTCCCAGAGCCCATCCCAGTTTGATGTATGCCACCTCGGGCAGCATATTCTCTGCCGGGATGATCCCAAGATCCATCATATCACGGCCGGTCTCGTAGACATACATATGGACATACCCCCACAGGGTTTGAACCGTCATATAGATGGCCACTCCTTCATCGGCTGCCCTCTTGAGCACCGGATACAACGGCTTATTCACATGACCTAGACCAGTCCCGGCAATCACAATGCCTCTGTATCCATTATCTATCAGAGAATGAATGATATCCGGCCGCATATTCGGATAGTAATATACAATAGATACCATTTCCTCGAAATACGGTAGGATCTTGACTTTCCGGTCTTTTCGACGAGGGTTGTACTTGTCTTTCAACAATTCCACACTGTTTTGAGTGACTTTAGCTAGAGGGATATCTCCGATGGTCCGAAATGTCGATCGATAAGAAGAATGCATTTTTCTCACACGGGTTCCTCTATGCAGGAAACCATATTCGTCCGAAGTGGGGCCAAACATACAAACTACAGTCTCTGCGATGTCGGAATGACCCGCTGCATAGGCAGCATGCATCAGATTTAAGGCCGCATCTGAACTCGGCCGGTCGGAGGACCGCTGAGAACCGACCAGGACGATAGGAATGGGTTGGTCCTGAACCATAAAGGTGAGGGCAGCTGCTGTATGATGGAGAGTGTCCGTTCCATGACCGATGATGATTCCATGGATTCCTTTTTCAATGTCCTTTCCGATGGCTATTGCCAGAGTTTTGTACTGTTCGGGTCCCATGTTCTCGCTGAAAACTGCAAAAAGCTTCTCAGTTGTCAGATTACAGATATCGGCTAATTCGGGAACTGCTCCATAGAGTTCTCCAGGTGAAAAAGCTGGAATCACAGCCCCTGTCCTGTAATCCAGACGCGAAGCAATGGTTCCGCCTGTACCGAAGAGCTTTACATTGGGCTTGTCGTCTGAATAGGGAAATTCTTTTTCTGGAATCTGATACTTGGCTTTTTTATAGCCCAGTTCCTTGATGTTTTTGATGGTATCGATGTTGATGCCAATATTGTATCCCGAAGCAATTTTCAACACGATATGGCGGTTATCGTCATTTTCAGAGCGAGGCAAGATAGTGCCTTCAAATATTCCACGGGTGGTGTTGATTTTGACCTTTCCCCAGACTCGGGCATGAAACTTCTGGAGAACGGTTAATGACCGACCTCTATAACCTTGAAAAATATCGTCACTCATTCTTCGGCTCTCTGTTTGGGTTTTGATGGTTTATGGTTTTCTCCACATGCTTCATTAATTTGCTCATAGGAATGTTTCCAAGGGCAGTCTTGTGGAGTTGGCCCATAATCCAACGTATCTGTGTTCCCTTATCATTGGGTATCCCTGATTGATCGGCGATCTTTGCCAAAGAGGGAACTTGTTCTAGGATTTCGTCTTCTGGAATTCTCTTGAATTTCATCGTGGCTAAAACCGATTCAAAGTCAATCTGAGGGTAGAGGTAGATTTCGGGTAACATGACTTTCGCCAGCGGTGGATCAATGCCCTTTTCTTTTAGAAATTTTAGAAGTTCAAAGACTTTTTCGTAGCAAAAATGCTGTGGCTGGGGATTCTGTCCCTCTGTATGTTTGAGCGTGTGTCCCAGCAAGGTCCCAGCGAATTTAGGATCGACATCCAATTCGTCGATAATCTTCTCCAGTAGAGGAATCAGATTGTTACGCAAGAGATAAGGGAACGTATCGATGGGGATGCCCCATTTCTGCATTTGGGCGTAGCGATCGCAAACATCCACTGGAAGATGCCTTTTTATGGACTCGATGGTGTTGTCATCCAAAGGTATAGGCGCTGAATCGGTATCTGGGTACATTCGGTTTGGCCCAGGGAGAATCCGCTCGAAGATGGTGGTCCTATCCTCAAAGGATTTCCGACTTTCACGTGGTACGCCTTTAAAAGCCAATTGACATCTTTCCTCTACAGTTTCCAAGGCCGTGGGGATGTCCACCTCTGAACCCCATAAAACAACCTGAGCATCTGTACCCTCAGCCCCGAGGGATGCTCTGATCTTTTGCCATCGGGCTTGTGTCAGCATCTCTTCCAGCGCCTCGGAATGCGTCATATTGGGTTTCTCGATACAGGCTATGACTTTCAACCGGTCACTCAATTCATCGGCAAACATTTTCTCAGGCTGGGTAAAATGGGAAAGAATACCTTTAAAAGAGGGAAGGTTTATAGCTATGATTTTTAACTTATTCCGGCTAGAGGAGAGAATATGAGGATAAGAATGGCTGAACTCCGCCGGATCGACCTCTTTCCAGATGATTTTCCAATCCTTTTGATTTTTCACCTTTTCTTCTAAAAGATCGCGAATTCTAAGCAGAGCCCATTGTCGGAAGGCCTCGTTGTGGGTGAGCTCGGGAATCCATTTGTTATGGGATACACCTTTTATTTCAACCCGACTCCCGCCCCGGCAGCTAACATTGACATCTTCACGGCCAGATCCTATACCCACAAATACTTTTCCTGTGCTGCGGTTCAAAAACCGAATATATTCGGCCCCCTCGCGTACCTCATCAGGATTGGCGAAATCTGAGTAGGTGACGGTTTCGATGAGCGGTATGCCCAGCCGATCGGTTTGGAAGACACGCACATGTCCGATATCGGAAATCTCCCTGCAAGAGTCCTCTTCTATGCTGATTTGGATAAGGCGGACCTTTTTGTTCCTCAACTGGATTTCTCCTTCCACTCCCAGAATAGCCGTCCGTTGGAAACCGGTAGGTATGCTCCCATCAAGGTATTGCTTGCGGATGATGTGTACTTCGCCCACGATATTCAGTTTGCATAGAAGGGAAATTTCGAGGGCAATGTCCAGTGCTTCCCGGTTGATAGGGAAGGGTGGGGTGTCGTCGATATCATAAGTGCAGGCAGTCTGATTTTTAATACGGTAGATAATTTGCTTCTTGGTCTTAAATTCCATCAAAGCCGTACCGTCGTATTCCCCAAGTTCGCTCAAGGTAGGGCGCATATGGCGGATGATTTCAGCGTCATAATCAATCTTGCGGTTATACAATCCTGCGGGACAGTTGCAAAAAAGTTTCTTTTTGGTTTTTAGTTGTTGATGGACTTCAAGCCCGGACTTGAACCCAATACGGTCATAGTCGGCTTGGGTGGCCTCTTTGTAGGAAACGTAGCCGATGGCCTTTTTGCTGGCCTCGTAGTTTTTCCGTGGTTTGAAATTATTATTAGGATCGTTATCTTCGGTCATCTTTTTCAGTCAGACTTCGGTGTTTCTTTATCCGCTGCATGCAGATCTCTGTCGGCTGTTTATTCTTTCAAGAGCGGAAATGTTATTGTAACAAAAAAAAACCTTGTGACAATCCTTTTTCAAATCGGAAGGACAAAGTGTTTACACATCGCACATGCGAAATTCTTCAAATCGATGCGTAAACGGATCTTTTTTTCCAAATATAATCTTTAGATAATCTTTAGAATTTTTTCCGAGGTAGCCAGACTGCCATTTCGCCAACGCCTCTGTGTGACCAGGCAAAGTAGGGAATGGCAACGATCCTTTCGGTTCCCTCTTGTTCTTTGCTCATCAGGACGTTTATCCCTCCAAGAAGCTCAGAGCGAGACTCCACATCAAAATCCATTTCATCGGGAATGTGTCGGTCGAGGACTTGCCCGTCATTGTCCACTGCTTCTAGGCAGTAGACAAGAGGACCTCGTTGCAGAGCAACTTTTCCCATATTGTCTTTGACCATCTCATGGGAAACAACCTTTTGAACGGGCATCGGAAGGACTAACTCGATAACATCGCCTTTTTTCCAATTCCGGTGGATACGGGCATAGCCTTTATCCAAATCCAGCGCTACCGATTCTGAATTGACTTGAAGTGTTGGCCTTTCTGTGTTTTCGCTCAAGTGAGAATAAAGATTGCTCGGGATGGGCTCGTTTCGGCTCCATCCTGGAATCCGGACATACACAGAAAATGCTGCTGATTCTTCCGGATCGATGACGATCTTCACCTTTCCTCCCCAGGGATAATGAGTCTCCTGGGAGACTGTGACAACATTGTTTCCAAGATCTATTTCACCCATTCCCTGGACAAACAAGTTAACATACAGAATATCGTCCCGATGGGCATACACGTATCCCGGTATGGACGGTACGAAACGAGCGACATTTACAGGGCAGCAAGCACAATCAAACCAAGGTTTCCGGGTGGTTTCACCCTGGTTGAATTTGTATTTCCCATCCGATTCCAGAGGATTAGGGTAGAAAAACAAGTCCCCACTTATAGAGATTCCTGAGAGTAGTCCATTATAGAGGGTGCGTTCCAGGACATCGATGTACTTGGCATCCCCATGAAGCAGGAACAGGCGATGGTTCCAAAAGACATTCCCGATGGCTGCACAGGTCTCGTTGTAGGCTGTGGCGTTGGGAAGTTTATAGTTTTCGCCGAAGGCCTCTCCCTCGTGACGGGATCCGATTCCTCCGGTGATGTATATCTTTTTTGAGACAACGTTTTCCCAGATCATGTCGATGGCGTTGATGTATTCCACATCGCCAGTGAGAGAGGCCACATCTGCCATGCCTGAATACATGTAGGTGGCTCTCACTGCATGGCCTATGGCTTCGTCCTGTTCTATGACAGGCTTGTGGGTCTGTAAATACCAGTCCTGGTCATAGATCGAGAATTCGGATGTCTCGGAGTACTTCTTCTCGTGTTCCACGCGACCCCGTTCGTCCAAGAAAAATTTTGCAAGTTTGAGATATTTCTCTTCTCTGGTCACCCGGTAGAGTTTAACCAGTCCTATCTCGATTTCCTGATGGCCGGGGAATCCGCGCCGTTTTCCAGGGCCAAAGACACTGTCGATGAAGTCTGCGTTCTTGATGGCAATATCAAGGAAGGTGCGTTTGCCAGTAGCAAGATAATGGGCCACCGCTGCTTCGAACATATGTCCCACATTGTAGAGTTCATGGCTGGAGCCCAGGTTGGACCACCGCTCTTCACCTGTGCCTGGAGGAAGGTTTTCAGGATCGATAGTCCGGGCAGTGTACAGGTAGCCGTCATCTTCCTGGGCTGCTGCGATCATTTCAATCAGATCGTCCATATATTTTTCTAGCTCTGGGTCTGGGTGAAGGGCGAGAGAATAGGCTGCACCTTCCATGATCTTGAAGACATCGGAGTCGTTGTATCTTCTGCCCTCAAATTTGCCTGGCATCAGACCTCCGGCTTTGGCAAAGTTGTCGATGCGGCCTGTTTCTTTGCTCTTTTTGAAGGCAAACGGAATCGTGACTGTGCGGTTGGTCTCAATCCGTGGAAGCCAGAAGTTATCCGTAATCTGTACGTCAGTGAAGGCAACCGGCCTTATCGGGTAATCTTTTTGTTGTTCCTTTTTTGTACAGGAAGGTATAAGCATAGATACGATTAAGAAAAGGAACAAAGGAGTTTTTGGTTTCATTCTTCTCTCCTCATTATGGCCGAAGTTTTCGTTCAAACCGGCTACAATAATAGCAGATTTGCAACACATCTCCAAAATTCAGGTATCCTGAGATGCATCCCAGAACTTGGGACTGAAAAAAGAATTTATGACTTTATTGAACAATCAGAGCAATTCGCATAACATTAAGGCATGTTGGTTTGAGGATGTGATAGATTAATTTTAGGAGGTTTAGTATATGAAAAAAAAGACTGAGATATTGAAGGATGGAACAAAAGTCATCCTCAGAAATTTGCATTCTGATGATCTTGATAAATTGATGAAATTTTATCGCTCTCTTCCTCTAGATGACAGAGTGTATCTAAAGGTGGATGTCACAAAGAGGAATGTTGTTAAGCAGAGGATGAAATTGATTGAGGAAGGGACGGTTTTTCGTATCATCGCCCAGCATGATGATGAAATCATAGGGGATGGCATGTTCGAGATTTCTAAAGAGGAATGGCGCAAGCACCAGGGAGAACTTCGAGTTATCGTGGCCAGGAACTTCCAGCGAAAAGGGCTGGGAATGATTATGATGAGGGAACTTTATTTCCTCGCCATGAATAAGGGTGTCGATAAGATTGTCGTTAAAATGATGAAGCCTCAGGTTGGAGCGCAGAGAATTTGTAAAAAACTCGGATTCCATAAAGAAACGACCATACCAAACTATGTATGGGATCAAGCTGGGGAGCCCCAAGATTTAGTTATCATGTCCTGCGATGTTAAGGATTTGTGGAAAGAATTGGAGCATTTCTACAGCGGTTCTGACTGGCGGCGCTGCAGGTAGAGAACCGCGATGTGAAAACAGGAAAATATAGGCAATGAGCAAAGCCACATCTGTAATTTTTAAAAAAGGATCAAAAGCAGGATTTATCTTCCTTTTATGGATGATAACGGCCTGGCTTTTTTATCCTCTGATCACCTTGAATGCCGTTGAAATGGTAAACGCTAAGACTTACCTTTACCGGTCAGCCATAGGGATTGCCATAATGCTCATCTTGCTGGGAAAGACGATCTTCGATCTTATGTTTCCTCAGTCCATATCTGATGCTAGGTCCATTGTGAACACTGTTTTTCTCACGCTGTACTGCCTTGCTATTGCAGGCGGTGTTATTTTCATGGTCTCCAGGATGATTATCCTGTATATAAGAAGCGGAGATACAGTATTCCCTTTTTAAACCAGAATTTTACTTTATCTCCTCCTCAATTTTTAGTATATTTATTTCTAGATTTAAGCTCTCCTCGATAATGAAAATGAAACTTCGCCCTCTATCTTTAAGAACGAAACTCATCCTCAGTTTTCTTGGCGTTATTGTCCTGGGGGCGCTCCTGACTATGATCTTTGGCTCTCGGCCTGTTAGAAGCACCATCATCGATGAGGCACAGAAAAAAGTAAAACACGACCTTTCTTCTGCTTGGATGGTTTTTGACAGTAAACTTAACTATATTAGAGATATTATCAGTTTTAATGTTGAAAGAGAAAGCATCCAGGATGCAATCATCGACAAAAGAAACGATATTCTACTGAGATATCTCAACCGAGTCAGATCGCAGAGGGGACTGGATATTCTCACCTTAACCGACAGTTTAGGCAAGGTGATTGTTAGGACCAGAAATCCTGAGATTGTGGGCGATGATCAGTCTCAAGATGAAATAGTAAAAAAGGCTCTTACTATAGGTGATTATGCCGCACCACAGATTGTCTCTCCTGAGGAGCTTCTCAAGGAGGGGAAAGATCTTGCAGATCGAGCTTACATGGAATTTGTCCCAACTCCAAAAGCTGCGCCTAGACCAGAGGATAGAGAGATAAATGGCATGATGTTAAAGGCCGCCTCCTCAGTGGTTGATGAACGAGGAAACATACTCGGGGTTCTCTACGGAGGGATTTTAATCAACCGAACCTATGAAATTGTGGACCTCGTAAAGGAACTTGTCTATAAAGGCGAAACTTATAAGGGGCGAGAAATCGGAACCGCTACGATTTTTCAACACGATTTGCGCGTATCCACTAATGTGAGAAACGAAAAGGGCGAGAGAGCCATCGGGACGCGGGTTTCCAAAGAGGTCAATACTGCTGTTTTGGAGAGAGGGGAACCTTGGATCGATCGAGCCTTTGTGGTGAATGACTGGTACATCACTGCCTATGAACCCATAAGAAATATAAATGATGAAATCATCGGTATCTTGTATGTAGGCATGCTGGAGCGGCCCTACATCGATACCACCAATAGGGTCATTTTTAGATTTGCCATCATTGCTATTCTCTGTGTTGTTTTACTCCTCGTTATTCTCATTTTCTCTACAACCAGGATCATAAATCCCCTGCAGAAAATGGTAATGGCCACGCAAAGAATTGCCAAGGGGGACCTAACGCACAAGCTAAATGTCAGATCAAGGGATGAGATCGGTGCCCTTGCCCAGTCTTTTGATCGAATGACAGAAGAGCTGAGGTTGGCTAACCTAAAACTCATCGAATGGGGAAAAACGTTGGAGAAGAAGGTGGAAGAAAGGACGGATGAGATAAGAAAGATGCAATCCCATCTGATCCAACAAGAAAAATTGGCATCTCTTGGTAAGCTTGCTGCCGGCATTGCTCATGAGATCAACAATCCTTTGGGAGGCATCCTCATCTACAGTCATCTGCTGCTTGAAGACACCAGGAAAAAAAGCCCTCAATACGATAATCTTAAAAAAATTGTCAAAGAGACCACACGCTGCAAAGATATCGTCAAGGGACTTCTTCAATTTGCACGTCCCAAGGACCCTGAGATGATAAAAACAGATATAAATGAAATCCTGGAAAATTCTCTTTCCATTATGGAGCGGCAGGCCCTTTTCCAAAATATAAAACTACAAAAAAAATATTCTACTGATTTGCCCAAAATTGTTGCGGACAGCGCACAACTCCAACAGGTTTTCATGAATATAATTCTCAACGCAGCGGAGGCTATGGATGGAAAAGGGATCCTCACTATCAAGGCATACTTAGAGAGAGATGGGAACCACATCAATGTTGAGTTTACCGATACGGGGCACGGTATCAAAGAAGAAGATAAAAAGAGACTATTCGAGCCTTTTTTTACCACAAAAGAGGTTGGGATGGGAACTGGGCTAGGACTCGCTATCAGTTACAGTATTATTCAAAAGCACGAAGGGACAATAAAAGTCACAAGCCAGGAAGGCAAGGGATCGACCTTTACAGTCATACTCCCGGTGAAGAGGGAAATTAATCATGACGAAAACGACTAATGTTTTAATCGTGGATGATGAGAAAGTTATCCGGGATTCCTGTAGCCAAATCCTTAAAAAAGAAGGCTATAAAGTCAAAGTCGCTAGCGAGGGAAACGGAGGCTTGTCTTCGTTCAAGGAGGAAGTCTTTCACGTTGTCATTCTGGATCTCAAATTACCTGGGATGGATGGCATGGAAGTTCTGGCCAGAATAAAAGAAGAAAGCCCTGAGACGCCGGTGATCATTATCACAGGATTTGCCAGCATTGAGTCTGCTGTCGAGGCCATAAAAAAGGGAGCCTTCGAGTATCTTACCAAACCTTTTACACCAGAAGAACTAAGGGTCAGCATAAAGAAAGCGATAGAAAGCAGAAAAATCTTTTTTGAAGGCATCTATCTTCGGGAAGAACTGGAAAAGCGGACCGAATATGACATGGTTGTGGGCAAAAGCAAGGTCATGAAAAATGTGATGGATATCGTTAGACAAGTTAGCCCCACAGAAAGCACGATCCTTATCACTGGAGAAAGCGGAACAGGAAAGGAACTCATTGCCCGGAAAATTCACAACCACAGCCTTCGGAGAAATGCTCCTTTTGTAGTGATTGATTGTGGGGCCCTTGTAGAGACTTTGTTTGAAAGCGAACTCTTTGGCCATGTTAAAGGTTCTTTTACCGGGGCTTATGTCACCAAGCATGGACGATTCGAGGTGGCTAACGGCGGGACGATCTTCCTGGATGAGATAAGCAATATCAGCCTCAATATCCAGGCAAAGCTGTTAAGGGTCATTCAGGAGCGAGAAGTGACACGCATTGGAAGCTCAAAACCCATAAAAGTCGATGTGCGTATTCTCGCTGCCACAAATGAAAATCTGGCCGATTGTGTCAGCGAAGGAAAATTCAGGGAAGACCTCTTTTACCGCTTGAGTGTTGTCCCCATCCATCTCCCCCCTTTAAGAGAAAGGAAAGAGGATATTCCCCTCCTCATGAACCATTTTTTGCACAAATACAATAGAAGGGCCAAAAAACAAATCAACAGCATAAGTCGTGATGTTTTGAAAGCTTTGACGCAGTACGACTGGCCTGGAAACATAAGAGAATTGGAAAACACAATCGAAAGAGCGGTCGTGCTGTCCAAGAGTAACGAAATAGAACTCGATGCTCTAATCTATCATGGAATCAGCTCTGGATCTTCCCTATTAAACCGGGTAAAAGGAAAGTACAGAAGTTTAGAGGAAGTCGAAAGGGAATATATCAAGACTGTTCTCAATGCCCATTATGGGAATAGGAGTCAGACTGCCAAGGTTTTGGGCATCGACCGCAAGACCCTTCTTGCTAAAATTAAGAAGTATCATATCTAGCCTGAGCTATTCATAAAAAATGCCGACAGTTTTTACAAAGATAAGGAGTTTTTTCTGTCTTTCCAATTCGGGTGGCATACGCTTCTGACTGTCCAAAGGACTAACAAGGTATGTCAAAACTGTGCAGCAAGTGGGGAAAAATTCCACACGTCAGTGATATTTTGCACTGACTCTCTCGATTTCTCCCTCAACCCTTCCCCTATTTTCGTCGAATTTTTTGATGTCTTCAAGATAGGCATGGAATTTGCAATTCATAACACCTTAAACGCGCATACTGCTTTTATAGCAGACAGAGAAAATCCAATAGAGAAAAAAGGAAAGAAAAAATGAGGATAGTCAAATTGCCAAAAGAAAAATTATTCCCTTTCTTAAAAGTCATCACTGAAAAAACCGATCTCTGGGCTCCGGTTAAGAAATACAGCGACAAACATGTGTTCAAAGAAGTCAAAGATTTCTCCCAAATCGATCTCGATTGCACCCGCACCATCCTCCCCCCAAAAAAAATCCTGTTGCCCCCATCCTTCAACATGTTCAAGGCGAGTAAAAACAACTACCAGGAAGATTTTTCTCATGTTTCTAAAAAAATTCTTTTTGGTGTTCATGCATGCGACATTCATGGATTACTGATCATGGACCGTTTCTACAGCTACATCTACGATGATCCTTATTATTCGAAAGCTCGAGAAAACACCCTGATTCTAGGGCACTCCTGCTGGCCAGATGAAAATTGCCTGTGCAAATCCACCAACACCCATATTGTAGAAGAGGGCTACGATCTTTTCTTTACGGATCTCGAGGACCTTTATCTGGTATGGATCGGTTCCAGTCGAGGAGACGATCTGATCCGGGCAAAACCGGAATTGTTTGATGAAAACATCACGGACAAAAATATCCAGAGCTTTATACACTGGCGCGAGGAGCGGGACAAGGCTTTCCAGATAGAGATCGATTTCAGCGCCATGCCTGACCTTATGGAGCTTAAATACGATGATCCACTGTGGGAGAAATTAGGGGATGTTTGCTTGGCCTGCGGATCATGCACGAACGTCTGCCCCACTTGCAACTGTTATAATGTTCAGGATAGGCCAGCATTGGGTGAAGAATTTTCTGAGATTGTCCGCTGCTGGGATGCTTGTACCCTCGAAAACTATTCAGAAGTGGCAGGTGGTGAAAATTTCAGGGAAAAAAGATCGGATAGGCTGAAACTCTGGTATACCCATAAACTTCAAGCCTTTATATCCAAATACGGAAAACCAGCCTGTATTGGCTGTGGCCGCTGTATTTCCACCTGTCCTGTGGACATTAACGTGAAGACAGTGGCCAATGCTCTCGATGGGGAGAAGGTGGATTCCTTCTGGAATCGATTCCACCAAGAGGTGAGAAAATGAATATGCAAAGAAACGAATTAAATCCAAATAATCCCTTTCTGCCGGAACCAGCAAGAATCGTACGCATGTATCATCTCACGCAGGATGTCAAATTTTTCCAGGTCAGGATTGCCGATATGGAGAAGGCTCTCTCATTTAAATATCGTCCAGGTCAGTTTGCCATGGTTTCTGTCCTCAGTGCCGGAGAAGCGCCCTTCTGCATATCATCCACACCGTCGCGTCCTGGTCTGCTTGAATTTTGCATTAGGAAAGTCGGGACAGTCACCAATACGTTGTTTAGGCTTAAAGAGAACGACATCATTGGGCTTCGCGGTCCTTATGGCAACGGCTTTCCTTTAGAAAAAATGAGGGATAAAGATATCATCATCGTGATGGGGGGTCTAGGAGTTGCGCCTCTTCGCTCTGTTCTCCTCTATTGCCTCGACAACAGGGACCAATTCAGAAGAGTGATTTTGCTCCACGGTGCCAAAAGACCGGCAGAAATGATTTTCCGTGAAGAGTTCTTAGCTCTGAATCAGAGGGAAGATTTGGAGTGTTACCTGGCTGTAGATGCGGACGACACCGGAAAGTGGACAGAAAACATCGGAGTAGTCACCACTCTCTTTCCTATGATTAAAGACATCGATCCCAAAAACACGTACTCGCTGGTCTGTGGACCTCCTGTCATGTACAAGTTTGTTCTCAAAGAACTCGTCAAGTTGAATATGCCCAAGGATCAGATTTTGATGACCTTGGAAAGAAGGATGAAATGCGGAGTAGGAAAATGTGGGCACTGTGCCATTGACTACATCTATACATGCCTCGACGGGCCAGTGTTTACCTATTGGGATGTCATCCATATGAGGGAGCTCATTTAAGGGGGAATCGATGAGTCAAGAAAAACTAAAAATCGGAATATATGAACTCACAGGCTGTGCTGGAGATGCACTATTGATCCTGGATTGCGAAAAAGAACTCTTGGACATCTTTAATGCGGCGGACATTCAATCCTTTCTCATGGCAAAAAGTGACAACATCGATGGAGAACTGGATGTCGCTCTTGTTGAGGGTTCTGTCACGACCGAAAAAGAGATAGAAGAACTGAAAGACATCAGGAAAAGGGCAAAGCTCGTCGTGGCCATCGGCTTATGCGCTACAGTCGGCGGCATTCAGGCCCGGTTTCTCGATCCGAAAGAATGGAGAGACAATTACAAAAATGTCTACGGCGATGTCAATATGACCCATGTCCAAGCCATCCAATCCAAGCCTATCGATGCATATATCGAGGTCGATTACTATCTCCCCGGTTGCCCTATCGGGAAGGAGCAATTCCTGAATTTCTTCACCCGATTTCTGAAAGGCAATCCTCCAGAGAAGACCCAAAATCCTGTGTGTGTCTCTTGCAAATACAACGAAAACGACTGCCTCCTTAAAAATGGAATCTTCTGCCTGGGACCTGTGACAGCCGATGGATGCGGGTCAATTTGCATCAATCACAACCTTCCATGCATCGGATGCTGGGGACCCTTAGATGTTGCAAACCGGACCGCAGAATTCTATCTTCTTAAGGAAAAAGGGTATTCAGTCGAGGAGATCAAAAAGAAAATGGCCAATTATGCGGGCACGAAAATTGCTGAATTCTTTGAGAAATTTGGAAAGGAGAAAAGATGAAAAAAATAACCATTGATCATCTGGCTCGTGTAGAAGGCAACGGTGGTATCACTGCCACCATCGATGGTAAAGTCGTCACCGATGTGGAATTCAATATATTCGAAGGGCCTCGTCTTATCGAAAGACTGACTGTTGGAAGAACACCTGAAGAAGACGTCAGTATCGCTCCAAGGATTTGTGCCATTTGCACTGTATCCCACAAAAATGCAGTCCTCCGAGGGATGGAGAATGCCTTGTCTGTCGTCGTTCCCCCAAAGGTTGGTTTGGCAAGAGAGCTCATGCACATGGGGGAGATGATAGAAAGCCATTCTCTGCATGTCTACTACTTGGCGCTACCTGATTATGTAGGTTTTCCCAATGCTATTGCCATGGCCTCCAAATTCGCATTTGAGGTCAAAATTGCCCTGGAGATGAAGGAATATGGGAATCACATCATGAAAGTTTTGAGCGGGCGTTACATTCATGGAGAGAATCCTGTAATCGGTGGCTTCGGGAAATACCCAACGAAAGAGGAACTCCTCTGGATAAAGAGTCGAGCGATCCAGTTTATGCCTTTCGTGTATAAGACTGTAAGCTTATTTTGCGAGCTGAACTATCCTGATTGTCCCGAAGATGATACGCTGTATGCATGCTGTGAACCGGGCAACGATGCCTACGGTTTTTGGGGGGATGAGATTCTGCTTTCAACAGGAGAAAAAATTTTCCGAGATGACTATAAAAAATTGACGAACGAGTTTATCGTCCCTCACTCCTATGCCAAACGGAGTCGATATAACGGAAAACCATACTCTGTAGGAGCCTTAGCCCGAGTCAACAATCTCGGGGAAAGGCTGGAAGGTGAAGCAGGAGAGTGGTATAAAAAATATTTCAATGACCGCTGGAAAAAGAATCCCCTTTTCCATAATGCTGCTCAGGCCCTGGAAATCCTGTGCTGTTTCGAAAAGATCCCCAAGTTAGTGGATGAAATACTTCAACTCCCTGAAGATCCTCCCATTGTTAAACATTCGGTTAAAGAAGGAAGGGGAACCGGGTTGGTGGAAGCTCCCCGTGGTCTGCTTATCCATCATTACGAAATCAACGATGGGCTCGTCGAACATGCGGATATTATCACTCCCACAGCCCAAAACGCTGAAGAGATCGAGAGGTACTGCCATATCGCTGCCCAAAAACTTCTTGACGAAGGGCAGGAGAATGAGATCAGAGACAGATTGGATTTGGTGGTGAGAGCTTTTGATCCTTGTATCAGCTGTTCTGCTCATCTGGCTGATGTGAAGAAAGCACCTCGAGAGAACTGGAAGGAAAAACTCGCAAAGATAAAAAGCGAAGGAACACCAATCTTCGTGGGGGTAGGAAACCCGAATCGGTCAGATGATGCATTGGGGATCGATCTGGCTCAAAGACTGCGAGAGGAGGGAGTCGGTCATGTTTGGCTGGAAGCAGAACTCAGGGAAAAAGCTCTGCCGTTTAAAAATCAAAATAACTATCCCACGATTTTTCTTGATGCCATCGATTTCCAAGAAGAGCCGGGGAGAATAATTCTTCTTCCTCTTGAGTTTGTTTTCCGGAAAGTCTCGCTAAGCCACAGGTTCGCTCCATTTATTCATGCTTTCCAGAACAATGAGCAACTGAAGAATGCCTACATCCTTGGTATTCAGCCTGAGTCCGTAAAAGAAGGGAGGAGCATTTCCCCAGCCGTTTGTGGGGCACTTAACAAAATTCTTGAATATCTCAAGAATTGAAGGATTTTAACACACATTGTCAGGACGACAAGATGAAAGCTAAAGAAAAAAAGGCTCTAATAATCAAATAAATTAATTATTATCAGTAAATTATAATGATTCCTAATTTTATTAATGATATAGTAAAATCGGTATATTCTTTGCAGAAATAATTTCTGGGAATCAAGAATGACTGACAAGGAAAAAAGAATCCTGATCATCGATCCGGATCGAAAGGAAAGGCAAGATTTAACAGCCTTTCTAAGTAGGGAAAACTATTATGTGGAAAGCGGAAAAGGACTTCCCGAGGCTATAAAGAAATTATCTGAAGGATGTTTCAACTGTCTGATAATGGATGTCGATCTTCCTGAAATGAAAGGATATGAGGCTGTGTCTATACTGAAAAATATCGATCCCGATTTAAAAGTCATTATGACAACCAAGAAAAATACCAAAAGACTTGAGGCAAAAGTCCGAGAACAGGATATTTTTTTCTATTTTATCAAGTCCTTTGGAAAAGAAGAATTAAAAATGGCGATAAGTAATGCCTTCGTCAAGTAAAGGAGGAACAAAATGGGCAAGGCAAAAATTTTAGTCATCGATGATGATCCTGATTTCGTGGATGCAATCACTCCGATTCTCCAGTCAGCTCTCTATGATGTTGTCACTGCTTCCAACCCTAAAGAGGGGAAGGAAAAGCTCCTCAAGGAAAAACCAAACCTTATTCTTCTCGATATCATGATGGACAGTCTATTTGACGGATTCTCTCTCTGCAACGATATTAAGACATCGAAGGAATTCGAAGACATGAAGAACACTCCGATTATTTTCATCTCGGCAGTGAAAGAGATGACCGGGTCTCGATTTCAGTTCAAAGGTGAGGAACAGGGACTGGTCGGTCCCGACGATTATATCGATAAGCCCGTAAAACCTGACGATCTGATTGCTCGTATTGAAAGACTCTTGGAGAAATAAGGGAAAAGGTGTCTGGTGCAATTCAATAAACCAGGACATTCCTTCTACAAGGCCTAAACATCCCAGGTGAATATTCACTTTCATTACTGAGGCAGTTCCTAAAGGATAATTAAATGGCAGATAAAAAGCCAATAATCCTCGTGATCGATGATGAAGAGTCCATGCGGGACTCTTGTCGCCAGATCCTTGCCAAGGATGGATTCCAGCCTGAAACGGCCGAAAATGGGACCATTGGTTTAGAGAAGGTTCAAAATGTCAAGCCTGATCTTGTTCTCATCGACCTGAAAATGCCTGGTATCAGTGGTTTTGAAGTCCTAGATAAAGTAAAGGAGTATGACCCTAATGTCATATCTATCGTTATCACGGGTTACGCTACAGTCGAGTCCGCCGTAGAGGCAATGAAGAAAGGAGCCTATGATTTTCTTCCTAAACCCTTCACGCCTGACCAGCTGCGCATAATTATCAAGAGAGGCTTAGAAAGGAGGAGGCTCATTCAGGAAGCTGAGTCTCTCCGCAGAGAGAAAAAGCTTATGGAGGAAAATTTCATCACCATGGTTTCCCATCAGCTAAGAAGCCCACTGAGCACGATCGCACAATATTTTGAAGTCATATTAGCGGGGATGGCGGGAAAGGTAGAGCCAAAGCAGGAAGAGATGTTATCCAAAGCCAGAGATCGTTTGGAAAGCCTTATGGAATTGATCAACGATTGGTTGGACTTAGCCCAGATAAACAAGGGTCAAATCGTTGATAACCTTAGGCCTCTTTCGTTGAAAAAGGTATTAGAGGAAATCATTGAGTTCATACAGCCCAGTGCCCAAAAGGCGAATGTCAGTCTTGAACTCATTCCCTATTCAGGTCATGATTGTATTCAGGGTGATGAGGAAAAGCTTAAACAGGTTTTTTCCAACCTCATAACGAATGCAATCTTATATAACAAACCTGACGGTGCGATTAAGGTATCCCTAAACGAGAAAGAAGGTTTCATTGCAGTCAATGTTGAAGATACAGGAATAGGAATTCCAGAGGAGCATTTGCCAGTCATCTTTGATCAGTTTTACAGGATAAAGAAAGGCGAAGTAAAGAAAACCAAGGGTACTGGATTAGGACTTTCCATCGCCAAGAAGATAGTAGAAGTTCATGGGGGGACCATCGAGGTCATGAGTGAACTAGGCAAGGGAAGCATATTCACGGTTTTTTTGCCGAAAGCGAAGCAGGGATTAGATAATGAAACAGAAAAATGAGATGTTCTACTTGAACCAGGTTTCCCGAAGTATCTTACGAATATCCTTTTCTTCCTGTTTCAAAAGCACGCTGTGATCGGCTTCTTCCAGAAAGCCGAGTTTTTTCAACCGCAAGAGGATTTTACTGGCAGCTTTGAAAGGAGTTTCCTTTTCTGCTTGAATAACCACCTCAGGATGCTCGTATTCTTCATAGGGAATCGAAATTCCCGCGACATTGTTTAGTTTTCCTTGCTCTGCCCTGAGGAACAAACCCTTCTTATCTCTTTTTTTTAATATCTCCAAGGGGCACTTGTGATAGACCTCAACAAATCTGCCTATTAGCCGACGACATTCTTCCCGCAAATCCCTGTAAGGAGATATTGTGATGGCTATGGCAATGATTCCATTCTCGCTGAGTAATTTACATTCAAAAGCAATCCGGCGGATATTTTTATAAATTTCTTCTTTTGAAAAACCCAATTTTTTTTCGTACTGTTGTCTAATCTGCCCTCCGATCAAAAGCACTGTTTTATAGCCAATCATATCCAGACGCTCTGCCAAGATACGGCCTGTCTCTTTTTTCCCAGAATAGGGGAGGCCGGTGATCCAGACAGTAAATCCTTCCTGGATGTTCTTCTTTCTAATATCTTTTACCATTCCCATTCACTTTTATTTCTGTTTTAAATTAACACCTCAAAATGTTTTTTACAAGCTATCTTCTTTCGTTATTCATCACCCTGAACTATTCTTACATTTTCAGTGCCCATAGCAGTTTATTGTCTTAAAATACTCATGTTTATGAATTATTCAGGTTACATAATCAGTGGCCAGTAAAATCTCACAAACAGCAAAAACACCGCCCATGAAATCACGCTTAATAAAAGTGTTGATTTTAAAATACTTCTGATCGTGAAATATCCCGAAGAATAAGCAATGGCATTGGGTGGCGTACCAACAGGAAGGCAAAAAGCCAGTCCTGCTGGAATGGTGACTCCTAAGACAAGAAGCTCGGGTGATACAGCATGTGTGGCGACAAAACCAAAAGAAAAGGGTACGAGTATGACAACAGCAGCAGCGTTACTGATGAGTTCAGTAAGAACTTTTGCGAGTGCTGAGAGCGTTAAAATCATTAAAAAAGGAGAGATCACTGACGTTCCGAGGATTTGCTCGGCTAGCCATTCGATGGCCTGTGTTTCGGCTAGTGCTTTTCCCAGGGCAATTGCTCCTCCATACATGATAATAACGCCCCAGTTTACATAATCAATTATATCTACCCATTAAACGATATTGAGTAAGAAAACCATGATGGCTGCCGCTAATGAAATCACGGCCAACCCCATACGGTGTCCGCCATAGATCCAAAAAAATATGGTTACAAGTAAGAGCAAGCCAATTTTTACTTCATTGATACTGATCTTATCCATTCTGTCCAGCTCTTGTTGGAGAAGACGACGAGCAGGAGTAATGTCTTTAATCTCAGGCTTAAAGTGCCAGGATAATATTAAAAACGCGATAAACGTCAAAAAAACAGCGATTGGTGTTGCAGCGATTGCCCATGAGGTGAAGGAGATATCACGGTTAAATGTTTCCTTCAACAACTCCACCGCCAAGGGTGCCCTTGCACCCCCTAAAAAAGTTCCTATGCCACCGATAACAGCTCCCCATGTTAAGGCTAAGAATAACGCGACTGCCAGAGGACTTTTTCCCTTCTCCAACCTGAGGCTTCGCGCGATTTCCATTACAACAGGAAACATCATTGCGGCCACAGCATGTTCGGGCATGAAAAGAGACAGAATGGAACTCGCGAGCAGTATTCCAAAAATTAAAAACTGAGGGCTTTTATCAAATCGAGTAAGGAAAAAGAGTGCGATTCTTTTCGATAGTCCAGTGTGCATCATTGCCCCTGCGATTATGAAAACGCCCAGTAGAAAAAAAACAGCACTGTTTCCGAAAAAAGAAAAGACAAGACGTTTATCGAGGATCTCCAGAGCTGGGAGGAGGATGATGGCAGCAAGACTGGTTACAGCCAAAGGTATGGGAGCAAAGATCCAGAGAGTAACACAAATTGTTGCGACTCCCAAGCATTTGATTCCAGCGTCGCTTAGACCAGAAGGAGGTGGCAACAAGATGAGAGCAAGGCCGAGAATCATCCCAGAAAAAAGGAACAGTTGTTTTAACCATTTCAAGCGTGTTGGAGCGGATGCTTTTTCAGTCGAGATCTTCATTTAAGCCTGATTCCATCCCTCATTGACATAAAACAATTCCTCGCGAGGAGCTTAAAAAAATGTGAGAAAAGGAAACACAATTAGAGAGGAAATATAACATTTTTTTTTCATTGTGCCAATTTAAAAAGATTTTCATAGTCTCCAGAACATGGACATAGCTTCAGGGATACATTTGCACCCATTCTTTACGGAATTGAGAGAGGCATCGGTGGAGGCACTATCTAATGGTTTTATTCCCTTGATGAAGGGAAAGTCTAGCTGGTATCATAAGAGATCGAACCCAGGGAAATACAAATAACCTGGATTATTAATGAGTCAAAATTGCTGCAGCGGCAAGGAAGTGGCCCATGAAGCTGTAGTGAACTACTGCGAATGGGCTACAACGAAGCCGATGTGGTGAGATTGACTCGCCCGAATGGTAAAAAATGCCGATGAATATAAAAATTTTTTCTTGAAAAAGTATTTGTCAGGATTTAGAGCAATATCAGGATAACTTTCTGATATTGCTGTAATAATGAAAAGAGTCGGCATTTTTTATGAATAGTTCAGGATAAATGGCATGATAAAAAAAGGAGATTAAATGAAAACCTGGCTGTTGAAACTTTTAGATCTGTCTTCTGAACAGGAGCAAATTGTAAAAACGCCTCCCCAGGAAAGCAGCCTTGTGCTCGGTCTCCCTGGATCGGGAAAGACCCAGGTGCTCGTTCAACGGGCAGCTTATCTCATCCAATCCCATGGGATCTCATCCAAAAATATTCGGCTTTTTGTTTTTACCGATGTCTTAGAGAAGTTTATCAGGTCGGAAATCAAGAGTTTAGGTTTTCCAGGGGAGATGGTAATCACTTTCGACAATTGGTGTCATTCCTTTTATGTGAATCATATATCCCAAGACTTGCCCAGAGTCTATATCAATGGACGCATTGACTACAGAAAGATACGCTTTGGTGTTTTGGATGCACTTCAAAAAAACGAAGCTCTCCAGAAAGACCTTGGGTTTGCCTTGGTTGACGATGGTCAGGACTTGACTCCTGAAGTGTTTGAAATCCTCTCTTTGGCCGCCCAACACATCACTGTTTTAGCGGATCCTCACCACAAGCTTTATCACGAGGGGGCCTCTGAATCATTTGTCTTGGACACGTTAAAACTGAGCAAAGGGATCTCTTTCCTTCAAAGAGATTATAGGAATTCTCCAGCCGTGGCTCAACTTGCCTCACACTTTATTGAAGACGAGAATTTTCGGAATACATATCTCTCTCAGATTCGGACCGTGCAAAGCTCATCAGAGGGCCCTTTGTGTTACGTCGCTTCCTCTGAGGAAAAAGAGCTGGTTCACTTATCCCAAATCGTCCAACAGAGACAGGTCATGAAAGACAAGGTGGGAATCTTTCTCCCAACAAACAGCCTAGTGCATCGAGTCGCAAAAGCTCTGAAGGACAGAGGGATTGAGACAGAAAAGGCCATCACCAAAGACGCAGAAAATGTGATTCATACTCCCTATGATTTTGGCAACAGTCTCCCCAAGGTCACGACTTACCACATGGCCAAAGGCCTGACTTTCGACAGTGTGCTGATACCCCAGTTGACAGAAAATGCCTTTGCCAAGATCCCCTCCAGCCTAAGGTGTAGGCTTCTGTTTGTGGGAATCGCACGGGCATCCAAATGGGTGTACATGAGCACAGTCAGGGGGCAGGAATTCCGTGAGATCGGTATACTAAAATTAGCTGAAAAAGAAGAACATTTAAGAATTCTCCATAGACTAAATCCTTTACAATAAAAATGGATTTCTACATTTCTTCTGTTAAAAGTCCTTTGGAGTTCCAAGAGAATAAGGTTTAGAGGAAAGGAATATAATATTTATACAAGCTGTGAGCGCCGATCGGATAAAGCGATCAATTTGTTTAGCTCTGTTCTGACATAGACATCTGTGCCCAATACGCGAACGGTATGGCTCCCGTCGACCTCAGTGCCACATGTTATCAATTTTGGTCCCATTATGAGGCAGTCTTCTGTATCTTTCCCATGGCTGTCTAAGATTTGGAATTCCCATGATTTTTGACTCGGCGAAATGATGACAAGGGTTTCATTGTTTTTCTCATTGGAAAGTGCATAAGTGGCAATGATTCTGCCATCAAAATGAACATTTACACTGGTTAATGCTTTTTTCATTGGGGATGGGAAAGAATGAAAGGTGAGATCTTCTAGATCCAAGATTATTATGTTTTCTAAACATGTCTCTTTTTGCCCGCTTCTGGAATTTTCCTTTGTAACCAGAAGAATTTTTCTGTCAGAGGAGAGCTTGATATGAGAGATGTTTCCATCGAAACCTGAGATAAAACTAACCAGACCTTTCTTGAGATCCCACTTTTTTAGAAAACAGTCTGAGCTAGTTGAATAAATTCCACCAAAATAATCTGATGCGAGAGCGAGAATAGGCTGGCTGTGACCTTCCAAGACATGGATAGTGTTCTCGTCAAAATTCCAGATTCTGATTGAGCCATCTTCATGGCCTGTTACTACTTTGTCTGTTGAGAGAGCGGTGCAGACAAAAGCAGGAGAATCAGTTTTTGCGAGTCTAATTTTTTCGTTTCTTTCAAAATTGATGACAGCACATTCTCCTTTGAGATTTATCGCAAAAATCTTTCGGCCAAACAGAGTAAATCCTCTGCTTCTCCCGATATTTGTATGAAATATCCTGTTATCTAGGAATGTTATAATAAAGACTGCTCCCTCTTTCCCCAAACCAGCGATTTGATCCTGGGCATAGAATCGGATTTGTTTTGGTTTTAAATCATTCATTTCGATGATTCCTATAAGATGTGGCTCATTGGCAATGTCTTTGTTCAAACCCATTCGGAATTTTCTTTCTTCATGGGATAAAGGTTCATGTTTGACCTTTTCTAACTTGTATATTTTTGAAGTGGAAGGGGACTTTTGGAGAGAGAGCGTTCCTGAGTAAGTTTTTAATGGGTGTGATTCACTCTTAAAATCCCCAATTCTAATCAGGTCTCCCCAAGATTCGATTCTTTCTCTTTTGAATAACTCCTGGATTTCTTCTCTGTTAAGTCGACAGGAGATTGAATTATCAAGATCGTACAATATTGCTTTGCCTTCCCTATATATATGAGTGTCTTCGAGAGCGGGTTCTTCAAGAAAAGATAAGTGAGTCCTTACGCTTTCTAAGGCAAGTTCTCTCTCTTCGAGGTTAAATCTTCTCGTGGATAAAGTGGCTCTGAAATTGACTTCAACGTCCAATTTGCCTCTGAAATAGAACAAATCGATCACCCTTTGAAAGTAGTCCCTATCTCGGCATCCATCCAGTATAATCAATTTTATATTTGAGTTCTCTTCGAGAAATTGGCTGAGGAATTCCTCAGGATTATCTTCTTCCTCTGAGAAAGGGTAGTCATGATAGTAAACGGGATCGATGGACTTTTTGAGCCATTTTAGCCCTAAAATTCGGTTAAAGATTTTTTGATCCTTTTTTCTGTCCCGCATCAAATACAGGATTTCATTTGGTCTGATATCACCAAATCCATTCACAAGTGATTGACAAAAATACGTCTTTCCGGTGCCTGAATCCCCATTGATAGCAATGATGGCCCTGCCTTTTTGTCTGATTAAAAAATGGACCGTTTCGGAGAGTTCATACAGGCCTTTTTGTGAAGGCTTAAGACCCAATATGTTAACGGCTCCGACGTTATACAGATAAAGAGAGTGAATGAATTCTGGCATGTCAATTTTTTTCAGCGCACTAACGCTCTCTTCGAAGACCATTTTATATTTTGTTTTTAATAATTTTAGGAGGGTAATAATGATATCAGCACTCACTCCTCCGTAGCTGTCCTTTTGAAATTTTCCGATTTCTCCAAGAGCCCAGGCCAGACATGTCTGTAATTTTGGTGATGGATGCTCTCCGTATTTAATCAGAGTAGGCAGGGATTGGAGTGATTCGAGGCCGATTTTGCCCAGAGCTAGAATGGCTTCTTCTTTTTGCTCGAGGAGAAGACAGAAATTTTTTTCACCCTGACCAGAGGTAAGGACTAATTCGTCTGCCTCTTCCAAGACTTTGGTTATGAGTTTGACGGCTTTTCTTTCTCTGAGATTACCCAGAGTATAGATAAGATTCTCTCTGATTTTTGAAAAAATCTGAGGGAAGCTCTCCGTAGCTTTCAGCAGGGTTTCGGTGGACCGGGGATCTTGAAGGATGCTTAAAATAACAGAAGCGTTATACTGGATTCCGCTCTCGATCTCGATGGTGTTGTCCTGGAGGAGGCGGAGGCAAGGGCGAAGAAGGGCAGGCGATGTTTGAGTCGCGATCCCCATAGGAGGCAAAATCTTTTCGATGACCAAAGGAAGGATTCCTTCCCTTTTTTCCTCATCCCTTGCTTTCTCAAGAAGATGATGGATTTTCTGGGTGAGTCTGTGTTCTTCTGCTATTACCTGTGGTATGTCCCCGAGGAATTCGGGGCAAGTTGTGTTCAGGTGTTCCATGATATCAGATATAAACCGCGTGTCTTCTTTCCGGATAGAGAGTCTGTCTATGAGGTTCGTCATAGATTGCAGGTGTTTTGTATATTCTTGCTGTTGAACTTTGACCTTGGAGTCCCATGACGGAACCCTTAAATTGCTGTTCAAGCGGAAAGCTTCATATGCAACCACCCATCCTAGTGTCTCGAGAATGATTAGAATGGGATGTCTTCTTTTAGAGGGAATGTTCGTTGCATAGAATTGAATGATCGAGTTATCTATTTCGTCTTCTGTTAGATCATTTGGATTGATTTCAGGATTCATATGAAGAATCCACACGATTTTTTTTGCAATAAGCCAAAAGTTGTCTCTGAGGAAAACAGATAAAGCCTTGCGGATAAAAAATGTTCGTTCTTCTTCTCCTAGCTTCCATAAATAATAGAGCAATTCATTCGAGATACAATCTCTCATTGTTCCTGGATTTTTTTTCCACCGTCCGGCTGAGTCCAAGTAGGATAATGTTTTGGGATCAAATTCTTCGATGATGATATTCCAGGATTTGATGAAATTATCTGGGGAGAGAGAACACATGAATCGATCTGTCATGCCATTAATGACTTTAATTTATTCTTTTGAGGGAGATAGACACTCTAGGTCTTTATCAATATCTGGCGATTCGATCCGGAGAAGCCATCCTTTTCCATATGGATCAGTTTTTAAAAAGGTTAAATTCTCCTTGAGTTTTTCATTTGCCTGAGCGATTCTTCCGGTGACCGGTGACCACACTCGATGAACACTTTCTTCGTTATCCGTTATCCTGGCACAAACTTCGCCCTGAAAGATACTTTTGTTTTCCATCAGCAATTCAAGATCAACAATGGATATGATGGATTGGAGGAACTCGGGAAGAATCCCGATGGTGACAAGATTTTTTCCCTCTTTACGTGCCCAAGTGTGACCCCTCATGACAAACAGATCTTCTGGCATATCTGGAAGTACAGGTTTTTCTTTTTCGATTTCTGCTGATTTGAAGGCACGAGAAACCAGACTTCTCAAATCGTTAGGAGTAAACGGCTTAGGGAGATAATCGAAAGCCCCTATTTTAATAGATTGAACGGCTGTTTTGATTGTGGGATACCCCGTTATGATGATGACATTCACTCCAGGTCTGGCTGTCTTTAACGAGGTTAATAGGTCCATACCGCTTATGCCAGGCATCATCAGATCTGTAATGATCAGATCATAGGGTTTTTCCTTGTCTTTTTTTAGGGCTTCTTCACCGCTCAACGCCATATCAACCTCATATTCTTCTGATTCAATAGCCTGGCAGATGCTTTTGCAAACATTTATTTCATCATCAACGACTAAAATTTTTCTTTTTGTCTTTTCTATCATTCTAGCCTCCTAAGTTATTGGATTCACGGTTACGATATGGGCAGACTGATGGCAAAAGTAGACCCTTGGTATTTCTTGCTTTGCACTTCGATTTTCCCCTTATGTTGTTCGATGATTCCGTAGCTTACCGCCAGCCCCAAACCCGTTCCCCCGCCTTTTGTCGTGAAGAAGGGATCAAACAGTTTGTTGAGATTTTCTTTGGGGATCCCCAGTCCTGTATCCTTGAATTCGATTTCAATGTATTTGGAATTCTCCGAAAGCCTGCTGATTAGGGTAAGCATGCCACCTTCAGGCATGGCTTCAGCCGCGTTGATCATCAAGTTCCAAAACACTTGTTTCATTTTGTTAATGTCGATTTGGATTTGAGGCAAATTCTGATCAAGATTTTTTATGATTTTTATGTTTTGAAAAGCAACCTGGTTTTCTAAAATGCTTAGCGTTAAATTTATTAAATCGTTGACATCGGCAAAATTTTTCTCCGGAGGATTCTGATGGGAGAACTCGAGAAGCCCTTTAACAATTTCACTGCATCTGGAAGTTTCATCTGCGATTAGGCTTAGGTTTTCGCGGAATCTCGAATTTTTTTTCACTTTCTCAAGCATAAGGTGTGTGTTTAGAAGAATGGATGTGAGAGGATTGTTGATTTCGTGAGCCACTCCTGCAGCCATTTTTCCAAGGGAAGCTAGTTTTTCCGATCGCACCAAAGAATCCTGCATTTCTCGAAGTTTCTGTGTTCTCTCTTCTACTCTTTTTTCGAGCGTTTTTCCCCATAGGATGAGCTTTTCATTCGCTTTTTTCAGATTCTCTGTCATTCGATTAAAAGAATGACCCAGTTGTCCTATCTCATCCTGAAAATTGATATTGACTTTGTGGCTCAGGTCTCCATTGGCGATTTTGTTCGTTGCATTGACCATTTGTTGAAGGGGTTGGATTATGGAAGAGGTTATGAAAAATAAGATTACGAGAAGGAGAATTACGCTCATGATGGCCATTCCGGTGAATGTGGCCATCACTTTGTTTCTCAGATCTATATAAGGCTTTTCAAGCATTCCCACATAAAGGATTCCGATGATTTGGTCATCTATGTTTTTTATTGGTTCATAGGCTGCGATATACCAATCATTCACGACGAAAGCTCTATGAATCCAGGATTTCCCCTCCTTCAAAACTGCTTGATTGACCTCTCTGGATACTCGAGTGCCGATCGCTCTCTCCCCATTTTCTTTTTTTACATTTGTTGAAATTCTCAAGTCGTTTTGGAAGATAGTTGCGGTGCCGATTTCCCTTCCTTTGTATTTTTCTCCCTTGAAAACGATTTCTTTGACCCTATCGACAATTTCATAATTTCGATTGAGAAGGATTCCCCCGTACAAAACTCCGAGGACATCCCCCTTTTCGTCGATAAGAGGAGAAGCCGCCTTGAGAAGCATCCCATCTTCTTCATAATCCTCAGCGCTAGGCGCCGCTTTTTGAGTAGGAACTATCTTTAAATAGGCCTTCTCAACCAGACTTTTTTCTTTCATTAATTCTTCTTTCGGGATAATTTGAGTGGCTGTGATTGTCTCCCCTTGCAGGGCTCGGCTCACAAATGGATCCTTGGATTGATCATCCCCCGATATTTCTGGCTGATTAGTTCTTATAAAAACTTGACCGTGAGCATCTGTTAAATTCAGCACATCCAGATTGAAGTCATTTCTTAACCGGGTAAAATACTGTATAAGAACATCTTTTTCATTGTTTTGAAGAGCAGTTTTTATGGATTCCAAGGAAGAACTCAGCTGGACGATATCTCGGATACGATTCAGCTTTTCGTTATATACCATCCAGGCAGAGGCTAGGTCATGTCTGACCTTAGCCTGGGCGAGAGAAAAAATGGTCCTGTGTTCGAGTCTTGTCCCAAGGATCAGAGTCAATACTCCACCAAATAATATGACAAAAAGAAAGCTCAAAATGAATTTTATTCGTAAGGATAAATTTAAGAAAATACGCAAGATTTTTTTCATGTTTATTCTATATAACATAAAAGTTTAAAATGTTTTCCTTTCGTATTGCAATACAAACCTCGTGATATTTTAGAGAAATTTTACTTGACATGGTCAATATAATATGTTTTTATTATATTGTCAATTGATTTAGTCGACTATTAAAATGAAGCTTTCAACAAAAGGAGAGTACGCGGCAAGGGCAATGTTGGAGCTTTCCCTTCACTATAAAGAACCGCCGCTTCACATCCGCAACATATCCGCTGCTCAAGATATCCCGTCTCGATTCCTCGAACAAATCTTATTATCCCTGAAAAGAAATGGATACCTCCGCAGCAAGAAGGGACCACGAGGTGGCTACTATTTGGCCAAACCACCATCTGAGATAAATGTGGCCGAGGTGATCCGGGTAATGGATGGTCCCCTTGCTCCCATCGATTGCGTGAGCGTAACAGCCCATGAGTTTTGCCCTAGAGAGGATTTCTGCGGATTGAAATGGTTGTGGAAGGAAGTCCGTGACAATATCGCAGAAATACTAGAGAACACTTCTTTTGAAGACCTAGCACAGAGGACAAAGAAAGCGAAGGGGAAGAAGGGATAGCTGGGGGGAATAAAATTTTTTCATATAATAGATTATAAAATCGGTAGACAATATCGAGAAAGGAGAAAAGATGGAATGGCTTCATTTTTCAGCTCTTATCATCCTGATGGCCTTTTTTTGTGAGTACGTCGATTCTTCCTTGGGTATGGGATATGGAACAGCTCTAACTCCCATACTGCTTTTGATGGGCTACAATCCCCTTCAAAT
>Ga0224495_10000460_pt1 | contig 32806 bp, 32 predicted proteins | sample SF_Jul11_sed_USG_FD_168128 | JGI IMG/M metagenome (GOLD analysis project Ga0224495, IMG submission 168128) | Sediment microbial communities from San Francisco Bay, California, United States - SF_Jul11_sed_USGS_4_1 | ecosystem: Environmental > Aquatic > Marine > Sediment | place: USA: California... | reverse complement strand
AGGGAGAATACCTAGAGGTGCCAGAAGCCTATTTTGTTGATAAGACAACTATGAGAGAGAGGCAATCTTATCTCTCACTCCAGGAGTATGAAAAACAGTATATCGAAGAAGTCCTTCAGCAAACGAGTGGAATTATTTACGGTTTGAAAGGAGCAGCGAAAATACTCGGATTAAAGCCGTCAACGCTTCAAAGCCGAATGAAAAAATTAGGCATAAAGAAGACGAAGGACTACTAAGGATGGAATGAAAAAACAGGAATGTTTACCGATATTTCGGTATATTCAGGCCGTTCGAAATTCGTAACAGACAAGAAATAAACCAAAAGGATATGAATTTACTGGGAAAAGAGTTCATGTTTTGCTCTTGGGGCATTTTTAATCCGTGTTTGGTATGATTATTGCAGTTATACATTTTCTTAACAAATGACTAGAGCTGAAAGAGGTTTCGAATGATCACTGATATCTCGATTCTGATTGCAGGGAAAGCAGGAGACGGTGTGCTGTTCACAGGAAATGTTCTGGCTAAAATATTAAAGAGACAGGGGTGGGAGATAGTAACCTACAGATATTTCCCTTCCAACATAAGAGGCGAACCGACAAGTTACACAGTAAGAGCAAGCCTAGAAAAAATTCATGGACGTGGAGACAAAATCGATGTACTTATGGCCTTTGATTGTGATGCTATCCTCGAACACATAGGAGCTTTAGCCGCATCAGGAATCGTGTTGTGTGAAGGACGAGAGCTGGTCCGACTGAAATCCAGAGACAGAAAAAGAAAAACATTCCATGCTTTTCCGATGAGGGAGCTAGCACGAGAAAAATTTGGGAATGAGATCTATAAAAACATGATTCTGCTGGGCGGTTTGTGTTACATCCTTGACCTTGATTTTCAGATCATCACAGAGATTATTAACAAGATTTTCCTGAAAAAGAAGGGAAAGGATGTGGTGCAAAAGAATGTTCAGGCTATCCACTTGGGCTGTGAAGAGGCAAAAAAGATCGTCCAGCGAGGAGAGAGGCACTTGTTGAAGAGCAAAGGAGATTTGAGTCGGCTGCTCATATCAGGAGATGAAGCCATTGCTTTCGGGGCTCTAGTGGCGGGCTGCCGTTTTTTTGCCGCCTATCCTATCTGTCCAGCTACAGAAATATGGCAATGGCTGGCAAACTACTTCCCACGGTTTAATGGCCTCGTGGTTCAAACAGAGGATGAATTGGCAGCCATAAACATGGCGTTGGGGGCTTCCTATGCAGGAGTTCGAGCGATGACATCCACTTCAGGTCCAGGTGCTTCTCTGATGATGGAAGGATTCGGCCTTGCAGGAATGGCGGAAATTCCGATTGTCATGGTTGATGTGCAGAGAGTCGGTCCGAGTACAGGCATGCCGACAAAATCAGAGCAGGCAGACATGACTCAGTGGATCCATGGATCTCATGGGGATTTTCCACGTATCGTCCTCTCACCCGGCACCATACAAGAGTGTTTCGAGTTTACCATTAAGGCTTTTAACCTCGCCGATAAATACCAGTGCCCAGTGATACTTCTTACCGAACAGGATTACGGACAGAACTACAGGACGGTTAATAAATTCAGTTTTTCGAGAGTTGACATAGACAGAGGAAAGATAATGACCCAAAAAGAGCTTCTCAGGCTGAAAGATTATAAGCGCTACCAGTTCACACGAGAAGGGATCTCACCGCGGGCTCTTCCATCCATGCGAAATGGGATCCACATGGTTGAGAGCAACGAGCATGATGAGAGAGGATACCGGGATGAGTCTTCGAAAAACAGGGAGAAGATGATGGAAAAGAGGATGAAGAAGCTCAAGGCAGCACGGAAAGATCTCATCCGGCCTAAAATTTGGGGGAAAAGCACAGCTGACATCGGAATAATAGGCTGCGGCTCGACTTTCGGTCCTATCCAGGAAGCCATGGAGCAGCTCCATTATTCAGGGATAGAAACAAAATATTTGCAGATCCGAACACTCTGGCCCTTCCTCGGCACAGAAGTTGAGGATTTTATCGCAAATTGTAAACAGGTTTTTGTTGTGGATAACAATTATGAAGGCCAGTTGGCCTATCTCATAAAGAGTCAGATGAAGCAAAAAAAGGAAATAAGGCATATTTTAAATTATTCAGGTCATACTTTCCGGCCAAAGGATATCTCTGGATTTATTCATAAGGCTCTGTAAATGCTAAAAGAAAAGGATTATCACCTCCATGATCCCACCTGGTGCCTTGGGTGTGGTCTTTTTGGCGTCTTTGCCAGCCTTAAAAAGGCGGCTGTATCCCTGAAGATTAAACCGGAAGACATGGTGGTGGTGACTGGGATTGGCTGTCACGGAAGATTGAATAATTATTTCAAGGCCTATGGCTTCCACGCCTTACATGGAAGGGCTCTTCCTGTGGCTGCGGGAGCAAAACTCGCCAACTCGCATCTGTCTGTGATTACTGTAAGCGGAGATGGAGATGCTTATTCCATCGGTCTCAGTCATTTCATTCACGCGGTGAGAAGAAACATCGATCTCACCTATATAGTTGTGAACAACATGATTTATGCTTTGACACTAGGCCAGACCTCACCTACGAGTCAAGTTGGGTTTGTTTCGATTTCCACCCCACTGGGATCTAAGGAATTCCCTCTCGACGGACCTCGGATGGCTTTTGTATCCGGAGGAACATTTATTGCCAGAGGATTTTCCGGCGCTCCCAAGCAACTGAGCCGACTCATTGAACAAGGGCTTCAGCATAAAGGATTTGCGCTTATCGATGTGCTGAGTCCTTGTATCACCCATAACAAAATAAACACCTATGACTGGTACAAAGAAAACACCTATAACATTGACCAGAAAAAAGGGCATGACCCAAAAAGAAGAGACTTGGCATGGAAAGCTCTCAATGGAGGAGACACCTTCGCTCTGGGTCTGCTTTATCAAGAGGAAAGGCCTTCCTATGATGAGCTTGTCCTTCCTGGCAATAAACCATTGGTTCAGAGCCGAACGACTGTTGACAGAAAAGAATGGGATAGAATCTTGCAAAAGTTTGAATGACAGGATTAATATATATTTTTTGATCAGATTATAGGAGGAATGAACGATGAGAGAAAAAGTAGAGAAAGTCTTGGATAAGATCCGCCCTTCGCTCATGGCTGACGGAGGGAATGTCGAGCTTGTGGATGTCGAAGATGGAAAGGTGAAAGTCAGATTGACTGGCGCTTGTGGTGGCTGCCCGATGTCTCAGATGACACTCAAAATGGGTATCGAGAGACTCCTAAAGCAGGAAATTCCTGAAATCAAGGAAGTCATCGCTGTTTAACAGAGAGAATGGGAATGACATAGAGAGCAAAAGGTGAGCCGATGAAAAGGATTTATCTTGATCACATTGCAGGCACTCCTCTTCATCCCGATGTGGTGGACGCCATGCTTCCCTATTTAAAAGAAAAGTTCGGCAATCCCCAAAGCCTTCATTCTATCGGGCAGGAAGCCTTGGAGGCCATCGAGGAATCACGGGATAAGGTTGCTCGTTTGATCAATGCCGAATCTGCTGATATCCTTTTTGTCTCCAGTGGCTCTGAGGCTAATAATTTTGCCCTGAAAGGATTAGCTTTTGCCCATCAAAGCCGCGGAAAACACATCATCCTCTCCTCCATTGAACATCAATCCATCCTCCACTCAGCAAAGTACCTGGAGAAGTTCGGGTTCCGTTTTAGCCATATCCCTGTGGATGAGTTTGGATTGGTTGATCCAGAGGACATGCGCAAAGCCATCACCGATGAAACCATTCTTGTATCCATTCTACTGGCCAATGGGGAAGTGGGAACAATCGAGCCCATAGGTGAGATCGCCAATGTCTGTCGTGACAAAGATATCCTTTTCCACACAGATGCTGTGGATGCTGTGGGAAACATCTCAGTGGATGTGAGAGCCCTTGGTGTGGATGCGTTGAGCTTGGCGGGGAATCAATTTTATGGGCCCAAGGGAAGTGCCGCTTTATACGTGAAAAAAGGGAGGAGAATCCTCCCATTCATTGACGGAGGTATTCAGGAAAGTGGAAGACGAGCAGGGACCGAGGATGTGCCAGCCATAGTTGGTTTGGGAAAAGCGGCAGAGATTGCCTTGCAGGAGATGGAATCCCGAATGGAGAGGATGAAAACACTGAGGAACAAGTTGATGAAGCAGCTTCCCCAAGCGGTGGAGCATGTGTTCCTCACGGGACATCCAGAGAGAAGGCTTCCTCACCATGCCAGTTTTTGTGTGGAGTATGTCGAGGGGGAAGCCATGCTTTTAAACCTGGATCTAAAGGGAATTTCGGCTTCAAGCGGATCAGCCTGCACTTCACGGGCTCTGAAGGCGTCCCATGTTCTTCTAGCCATGGGAATCGATCATGCTCTTGCTCAGGGCTCGCTTGTGTTTGGTCTTATAGATAGGACAAACTCAGAAGATATCGATTATCTCCTAGAGGTTTTTCCTCCCATAATAGAGAGACTGAGAAAGATGTCTCCCCTTTATACCCAATATCTAGAGGAGAAAGAGAAATGATTTATACCGAAAAAGTCATGGAACATTTTCAAAATCCCCGAAATGTCGGGACGATGAAGGATGCTGATGGAGTAGGGCAGGTGGGAAATCCAGTCTGCGGCGACATGATGACCTTCTACATCAAGGTCAAGGATAATCGCATCGACGATGTGAAATTTCAGACTTTTGGTTGTGGTGCCGCCATTGCGGTTTCCAGCATGGTCAGTGAAATGGCCATCGGAAAAACAATAGAAGAGGCGCTCAAGATCACCAACAGGAGTGTAGCCGAGGAGCTCGGAGGACTTCCTAAGAACAAAATGCATTGTTCCAATTTAGGAGCAGATGCCCTTCACAAGGCGATTGAAAATTACCAGGAGAGGCAAAAAGCTAAACAAGATCCCCCTAAGAAATCGGAAGACAAGGAATCTTGCTATTGTCCTTACTGTGACGGGCCTATCAAAGGAATAGAGAATTACTGCCAGAGCTGTAAGGTTGAGTTTGAGGATTGCCCAGAATGCAAAAAGCCTGTGAATAAGCAAGCAGACAAGTGCCCCCACTGTGGAGCGACAAAGGTAAGAGTATAAGAACAGAAAGTAAGAAAAGGCACGAGGAGAATAATGAAGGCAGACCAGACCTTAGATTGTTATGGATTGCTTTGCCCTATGCCGATCATCCAGACAGCGAAAAAGATCAAAGAGATGAGGATCGGAGAAATTTTGGAGGTTGTATCCACAGATAAAGGGATCAGGGAAGACATGCCAGCTTGGTGCAGGCAAACAGGCCAAGAGTTTTTGGGGATTGAAGAGAATGATGATGTTTTCAAGGCTTATGTCAAAAAGACCAAGGATTAGAGGCATAGGATGCTGCGCATAACCGAAAAGAAGGAAGATGAAAAAACAAAAATTCTATTTCTGGAGGGAAAGATTTGCCAGGAATACATAAGAGAGCTTCGATCTGAGATTGAGAAAGGAATACTAAGCGGAGAGAGAGTCATATTGGATTTTTCTAAAGTAAGTTTCCTGGATGAGGAGGCAGCCCGGATGGTCAATGGATTTACAGACAGAAAACTTGGTCTGAGGAATTGTTCCTTGTATATCCGCACAGCCCTTGGAATGGAAGACAAAGAGGAAAAGTGAAACAGCAAGACATCAAGGAAAGAATCGAACGATTGAAATCAGAGTGCCATGCTGTCGTGCTCGCTCATAATTATCAGGTAGGAGAGGTGCAGGATGTGGCCGATTTTGTAGGCGACTCTCTGGAATTGAGCCAGAAGGCGGCCAAGCTTGATGCTGATGTGATCGTTTTTTGTGGTGTGCATTTTATGGCTGAAACAGCTGCCATCCTAGCTCCCGAGAAAACTATTCTTATGCCGGACATCCATGCGGGGTGCCCGATGGCCGACATGATCACAGCCGAGGAACTCAAAGATTGGAAAAAACAATATCCGGGGAGGAAGGTTGTTTGCTATGTCAATACTTCTGCAGAGGTCAAGGCAGAATGCGACATCTGCTGCACATCTTCAAATGCTCTTCAGGTTGTTGAGTATGAAGAGGGAGATGAGATCCTTTTTGCCCCGGATAAGAATCTTGCTGCTTACGTTGCACGCTTCACAAAGAAGAAAATCATACCCTGGGATGGATACTGTTATGTTCATCATAACATTACGGCTCGGGATGTCAGAGAAAAAAAAGAGCGTTTTCCTGAGGCTGAGGTTTGGGTTCATCCAGAATGTCGACCAGAGGTCATCGATCTGGCAGACAAGGTGCTATCCACTGGTAAAATGATCAAGGAAGCAAGGGTGACGCCAAAGGCGGAAATCCTTATAGGGACTGAAACCGGAATTATCTACAGGATGAAAAAGGAGAATCCCGGAAGAGTTTTTCATCCTATCAAAGACTTTGCCTTTTGCTCGAATATGAAGAAAATCAATCTGGACAAGGTTCTCAAGTCTTTAGAGGGGATGAAACACAAAGTCGAAGTTCCTCTTGAAATCAGCCAGAGAGCGAGAGGATCCATCGAGAAAATGGTAAGAATTTAAGGAGGTCAAAATGAAAAAAATGACAGAAGAAAATCTATGGAATGCCTTTGCGGGTGAAAGTCAAGCGCACATGAAGTATATGGCATTTGCGGATAAGGCCGAGAGAGACAATTTCCCTAATGTGGCAAGGCTGTTTCGGGCGAACTCCTTTGCAGAGCAGGTGCATGCCACCAATCATCTCAGGACTCTCTCTGGCATCGGAAAAACCGGGGAGAATCTCCTTGCAGCCATCGAAGGAGAAACCTTCGAGGTAGAAGAGATGTATCCTGCTTATGTGAGCGTCGCTAAAGAACAGAGCGAACCCGGTGCAGAAACAATGACCAAATGGGCCTTAGCGGCTGAAAAAGTTCATGCAGAGCTGTATAAAAAGGCAAAGGAAGCCGTGGATCAAAGCCAAGATATGTCTATCGAAAGCATTCATGTCTGTCAGGTTTGCGGATTTACCGTGGAGGGGGAAGCGCCGGATGTTTGTCCTGTGTGCGGTTCCCCAAAGGAGAAATTCAAGGAATTTTGATTCAGCAGCTTCCTGGCTTATGGATCGTTTGTAATCTTCTGAATAGAGATAGTCAGAGTAAGGCTTCTTTCTTTCCTTAAATTGAAAGGAGAGGCGTAAAGAAGAGCATTCAAGGGGGTGCTGTATGAAGTATTCGTGGAAAATCGGAAAAATCGCTGGAATCGATATCTATGTCGATTCCAGTTGGTTCGTTATTTTTGTCCTTTTCACCTGGGTATTGGCCACCTCGTATTTTCCACAGCAGTATCCAGATTGGAAGGTCAGTCAGTCTTGGCTCATCGGCCTCATCACCAGCCTTCTCATTTTTGCCTCGGTCCTCATCCATGAACTTGCCCATTCCCTTGTGGCCAAGGCTCAAGGAGAAGAGGTCAGCCGGATCACATTGTTCATCCTTGGCGGCGTAGCGCAGATCTCTGGGGAACCAAAACAACCGTTAAAAGAATTCACCATGGCCCTGGTTGGCCCTTTGACCAGTCTGGGGCTGGCCATTGTGTTTTTTGTTGTGTCATTCTTTTTAAGAGGAGTGAGCGAATTTCTTGCCGCCTCGATTTCTTATCTGGCTCTCATCAATTTTGTCTTAGCTCTCTTTAATCTTCTTCCCGGCTTTCCGATGGATGGGGGCAGAGTTTTGCGCTCACTCATTTGGAAGGTCACGGGAAACCTGAGGAAAGCCACGAGCATTGCCTCAAAGGTAGGACAGGGCTTTGCTTTTCTGTTGATTTTTCTCGGCATTCTACAAATACTGCGAGTCAACCTCCTCGGGGGATTCTGGCTGATCTTTCTCGGCTGGTTTCTCCACAGTGCGGCCATAAGAGGGTACCAGCAGGTTAATTTCGAAACCATGCTCCGTGGAGTGACTGCCAAAGACTTGATGCGGGAAGATTTTGAACGGATTTCAGGGGATATTTTGGTTCAAGATTTGGTTGACGGTTATATCCTCCAAAAAAAGGAGAGAGTTTTTCTCGTCTCAGATAATGGATCTCTTCAGGGAATCGTTTGTTTAGAAGATGTGAAAGCGACTCCTCGTGAGAAGTGGTCAGAGGTCACTGTGTCAGAAATCATGACGCCTAGGGAGAAATTGGAGGCTGTCTCGCCTTATGATGACGGCAAAAAGATTCTGAACAGCCTTACTACCAAGGATATCCATCAGATTCCTGTGGTAGAAGGAGGGAGAGTCACGGGAATTATTTGTCGGAGTGATATCCTCCGTTATATACAGCTTCGCTCCGAGCTTGGTGTTTGAGGAGAAGCCATGAAAAAATTACCCGACAAGGTTCGTAAAAGGGATGGTTCTCTCGTCGATTTTGATGAGGGAAAAATCGTTCGAGCTGTCCAGAAGGCTGCCTTTGAAGTTCTGTTGGATGAGAAAAAATCAGAGGAGATTGCCAGAGTATCGGTCCGCGGTGTCCTTGCTCAAATGGCCTCATCCTATGCCGAAAAAATCCCATCTGTCGAGAACATTCAGGATATCGTGGAAGAAGTTCTGATGGATACAGGCTACCGTTCGATTGCCCGAAGCTACATTCTCTACAGACAGGAGCATCAGGATATCCGCCGGGTCAAGGTTATCTACGGAGTGAGAGATGACCTTAAACTTCCCCTTAACACCCTCCTTGTCCTTAAAAAGCGTTATCTTTTGAAAGATGACAAGCAGAACGTGACCGAAAGTCCTCAGGAGCTTTTTAAAAGAGTAGCAAGGGCTGTCAGTGAAGCGGAGGATCATTTTCCATCCCTGATTACAAGATTGGAAGTAGAGGAAAAATTCTTCCGGATTATGAACAGATTAGAATTCATTCCCAACTCGCCAACGCTGATGAATGCGGGGACATCCTTAGGACAATTATCTGCCTGCTTTGTTCTTCCTGTAGAAGATTCTATCGAAGGCATTTTTGACGCGCTGAAGAATATGGCTCGGATTCATCAGACTGGAGGAGGAACAGGTTTTGATTTTTCCCGCCTCAGGCCAACAGGAGACCTTGTATCGACGACAAAAGGCAGTGCTTCAGGTCCTATCTCTTTCATGAGCATATTCAACCAGGCAACAGGAGTTATCGTTCAGGGAGGAAGGCGCAGGGGAGCGAACATGGGAATCCTGCGCTGTGATCATCCTGACATCGAAGGTTTTATCGAAGCTAAGCTTGAAGAAAGAGCCTTTTCGAACTTTAACCTTTCTGTGGGTGTGACAGATAAATTCATGGAAGCCATAGGGAAGAATGAGGAATTTGATCTGATCAATCCAAGGAGTCATGAGAAGACTAAGTCCATTAAGGCGAGATCGCTTTTTGATCTCATCGTCTACTCAGCGTGGCGATCTGGGGATCCAGGATTGGTCTTCTTGGACGAAATAAACCGACATAATCCCACCCCTCGTTTGGGCCAGATCGAAGCCACCAACCCTTGCGGAGAGATACCGCTCTTGCCTTATGAAAGTTGCAATTTGGGCTCCATCGATCTGTCAAAATTTGTGAAAAACGGAGCCGTAGATTGGGGCCGACTGGAGGAAACCATCAAGTGGGGAGTGCGGTTTCTAGATGATGTTGTCGAGATCAACCGTTATCCTCTACCCCAAATTCAAGAGATGACACTGGCCAACCGGAAAATCGGTCTTGGAGTCATGGGATTTGCCGATACACTCATAAGACTGGGAATTCCTTATACCAGCACAGAAGCCGTTGGTGCGGCATCAAATCTCATGAGCTTTATTCATCAGGCTTCGCTCAGAGCTTCGTCAGAGCTGGCGGAAGAAAGAGGTGTTTTTCCCAACTATGAACAATCCATCTATCCGGAAAGGAATCTTAGACTTCGAAACGCCGCAGTCAACACAGTCGCTCCAACCGGCACAATCAGCATCATCGCAGGATGTTCGAGCGGAATCGAGCCTTTGTTCGCTCTCAGCTATGTCCGGAATGTCTTATCCGGGACCAGATTGTTCGAAACACACCCTTTGTTTGAGATAGAACTTCGGCGAAGAGGACTGTATTCAAAAGAGCTCATGGTGGAGGTGGGACGGGTCGGAACGCTCCAGAGGATCGAGGCCATCCCCGAGGATTTAAAAAGGATTTTTATCACTTCCTTCGATGTCCCCCCAGAAATACACCTCCGGATTCAAGCTGCCTTTCAGGAACATACTGACAATTCTGTATCGAAAACCATAAACCTGCCCGCCGATTCGACCGTAGAGGACGTGAGAGGTATCTATACCCTAGCCCACAAGTTGAAATGTAAGGGTATCACCATCTATAGGTATGGAACAAAGAAAGGGCAGGTCCTTTCCTTTGATTCTAGAAGCGAAGGAGAGAGGGAGGAGGACTTGAACTTTATAATGGCGGAATCAGAGTACTCGGGAGGCTGTCATTCTGGGTTATGTCCCTTCTAGACGAGGTGCAAAATGAGAAGAGCTGAGGAGAGGATTGGAGAAGTCGTTTCGATCTTGAGGAAGACCTATCCCAAGAGCCGAACAGCCCTGAGATATGAGACCCCCTTCCAGATTCTTGTGGCGACGATTCTATCCGCCCAGTGCACGGATGAAAAAGTCAACCAAATCACTCCGGCTCTTTTCCGTAAGTACCCGACAGCAAAAGATTTCGCTCAAGCCAACTCAAAAGTTTTGGAAGAGGAGATACGGCCCACGGGATTTTTTCGGAACAAAACAAAAAGCATCATAAATGCCTCAAAGAAGATTGTCGCAGATTTTGATGGGGAAGTGCCCGATACCATGGAATCTCTGATTACGCTCCCTGGCGTGGCGAGAAAAACAGCGAACATCGTGCTTTCCAGCGCCTACAATAAAGCCGAAGGAATTGCAGTGGACACACATGTCAAAAGGCTCTCACAGAGACTAGGTCTGAGTAAAGAGAAAAACCCGGATAAGATCGAGCAGGATCTACTGGCATTGACCCCCAAAAAAGATTGGCTTGATTTCAATTACATGCTCGTCAATCATGGACGGAAAACCTGTCAGGCGCGCAAACCAAACTGTCCTGAATGTGTTTTGAACCACCTTTGTCCGTCTACAAAAGAATATTTTCCAGACCTGGAATTGCCCGCATAACCAGCCTTCCCTTTAAAGATCTTCCTTGCCCTGGGTCAAATCTATAAGCATTTTTCTTCTGTTATAAAAATTTTTTAATGATGGTACAGAAAACGAAGTACTTATGCCTTAACGATAGAAGTATTTCCATTACAGTGGTAAACTAATGATGAAGTATGGAATCTGTTACAGCGCCGGTTCCTATCCATCCTCGCCTAAGACCCGCCCACCCTCCACCATGGGCTTCGGACGGACAGGAACCGTCGCTGCACTACTCAATTAGGTTAGGTGTTTCCCTCATCACGGAAATGGGGATGCTTCTCTTGGAGATTGATTTATAGTCTCTTGTGAATTATAAATATCATGAAGACTTTATAGATCCAGAGGAGAATCTTGTCGAGATCTATGACGGATATATTGATATTATGAAAGAAGCGATGCTTTACCAGTCGCTCGAGGAGAAGAAGGTCTCCTGCTTCCTCTGTCGTCACAACTGCCAGATCGCACCGTCGAAAGTTGGTGTATGTGGAGTCAGACAAAACAGAGACGGAAAACTCTATACCCAGGTGTATGGAGATATCATCGCCGCTCATGTGGACCCGATCGAGAAAAAACCTCTTTATCATTTTCTTCCCGGCACCGCCTCTTTTTCGATTGCGACAGTAGGGTGCAATTTTCGCTGTCCGTTTTGCCAGAACTGGCAAATTTCCCAAGCATCGAAAAGAAAAGGCTTTTCGGCTTCCGGCCAAGAGTTTTCGCCACAAGATGTTGTCCATGCTGCAAAAAAAAATGGCTGCCAAAGCATTTCATACACATATACAGAGCCCACCATCTTTTTTGAATATGCCTATGATACGGCGAAGCAGGCAAAGAAGGAGGGCATTGCCAATATTTTTGTGACCAACGGTTACATGAGCGATGAAGCCCTTAAGGAAATCAAGCCATATCTCGATGCGTGCAATGTGGACCTCAAAGCGTTCAGTGAAAATTTCTACAGGGAGATGTGCGGAGCACATCTGCAGCCCGTCCTGGATTCCATTCGGCTGATGAAAGACTTGGACATTTGGGTAGAACTCACCACTCTTATCATACCCGATCAAAATGATAGTGAGGAGGAGCTCACCCAGATAGTCCGGTTCATCTCGGAATTGGACCCGAACATTCCATGGCATGTCAGTCGCTTCCATCCCGATTACAAATACACAGACACCCACGCCACTCCTTTAGAATCACTACGCCTGGCGTATACTGTGGGAAAAAGGGAAGGGCTTCATTTCATCTACATAGGAAATGTTTTGGGGGAGTCAGAGGGAACCGTGTGTCCAAAATGTCAGAGGATGCTTATCCGCAGACACGGATTTTACATATCCGATAACAAAATCAGGGATGCCAAATGTCCCTTCTGCGGAACTTCGATTGCCGGGATTTTTTCAAATACAGAATTTGCTGAGAGATAATGAGGCAATTGGAAAATCTGGCTTTGTTTACAGATCTTTACGAATTGACCATGGCCGCTTCCTATTTCGACCACGAGATGTTCGAATCCGCCAGCTTCAGTCTTTTTGTGCGGAACTATCCTCCATTCCGAAGCTATTTTGTCTGTGCTGGATTGGATGATGTTCTTCACTATCTGGAGGATCTCAAATTTTCATCCGAAGACTTGAATTTTCTCAAGGAAACAGGGCTTTTCAAACAAGACTTTTTATCCTTTCTCATGAGATTTCGTTTCACCGGAGATGTCTTGGCGATCCCTGAGGGAAGGCTCTTTTTTTTGAATGAGCCCATCATTGAAGTGAGCGCTCCCCTTATAGAAGCGCAAATCATAGAGACCTTTCTCATCAACGCTGTCAACCTTCAAGTCATGATAGCCACAAAGGCTTCTCGCTGTGTTCATGCGGCCGGGCGCAGAAAACTTGTTGATTTTTCACTGCGTCGCACACAGGGGATTGATGCAGGCATGAAGGTGGCCCGAGCAAGCTATATCGGAGGATTCATCGGAACCAGCAATGTCTTGGCAGGAAAAGTCTACGGACTTCCCATATTCGGGACCATGGCCCACTCTTTTGTAACCAGCTTCGAGAGCGAGATCGATGCCTTCCGTGCCTTTGCCCGCAGCTTTCCAGAGAATGTCGTCTTGCTTGTCGATACATATGACACGCTCAAAGGAGCGGAGAAAGCTGTCGAGGTCGGAGGGGAGTTGGCCCATCACAAGAAAAAACTTAGAGGAGTCCGATTGGACAGCGGTGACATGGCTCTGCTCAGCAAGGAGGTTCGAAAAATCCTGCGCAAGGGCAGACTGGAAAAGACAATGATTTTTGCCAGCGGTGCTTTTGATGAGTTTAAGATTCAGAAAGTCCTAAATGAAGGCGGAGACATCGATTCTTTTGGTGTCGGAACCAAGATGGGAGTATCGGCCGATGCGCCCTACTTGGATATGGCCTATAAACTCGTCAAATACGCCGGACATCCCGTGCTCAAGCTAAGCCCTGGAAAACAAACCCTCGCCTCTGATAAGCAGATCTTCCGTTTTACCACTCCTCAGGGAAAGCTGCAAAAGGATGTTATCGCTTTGAGAGATGAGAGACTTGAGGGAGGAGAACCTTTACTCAAAAGAGTGATGGTAAAGGGAAAGAGGATTAAAAGATCCTCTTCTCTCAACCATATTCAAAGGACCTTCCTTGATGAATTTTCGAGACTGGATGATCGATTCAAATCCATCGAAAGAAGGAGGTTTGAATATCCGGTCATTCTATCCCCAAGATTGAAGACGCTCCAATCTCAAATAATCCGAAAGTCCAGACAGAAGGAACTTGGGGAGAGTTGAGGTGAAAAAATACAGGTTTTTCCAGCATACTGCGGATGCTAAATTTCAAGCCTATGGACAAACCTTAGAGGAAGCGTTTCAACATGCCGCTCTGGCCGTCGCTTCTCTGATGTGGAACTGGAAAAGGATCGATCAAAAGACAGAGGTGCCGGTGCAGGTTGACGGCCGAGATCTGAAACAATTGCTGGTTAATTTTTTAGAAGAAATATTGTATCTTTTAGATACGAGGAGTTTTCTGTTGAGCCAAGTTGAAAACATAGCTATCAGACGAAAAAATAGTCTGTATATACTCCAAGCCATCTTCAAAGGAGATGAATATTCTAGTGATTACGAGATCTCTGGAGATGTTAAAGCCATAACCTACAATGAAATGGTCATAAGGGAAAATGCCCCATGCATGGTTCAGGTTGTGGCTGATATTTGAGGTGAAATCATGGAATTAAAAAAAATAAACGAGTACACTTGGGAGATCCCGAAGCACGGCGATATGAAAGTTCCTGCTATCGTCTATGCATCTGAAGCTTTGCTGCAGAGCATCAGGAGAGACCTGACTCTTCCGCAAGCCAAAAATGTTGCTTGTTTGCGAGGGATCCAGAGAAAAGCCTATGTCATGCCCGATGCTCACCAAGGCTATGGTTTTCCGATCGGAGGAGTCGCTGCTTTCGATATGGATGAAGGAGTCATATCTCCTGGCGGTGTTGGGTATGACATAAACTGTGGCGTTCGATTGTTGAGGACCGATTTCATGGAGAAGGATGTGCTCGAAAAGAGAAAACTGCTTCTCGAAGGAATCTTTAGAGAAGTACCAGCAGGTGTGGGCAAGGGAGGGACAACACGTTTGAGCCGGAGGGTGCTCGAAGAAGTCTGTACCAAAGGAGCCGAGTGGGCTGTGAACAATGGCTACGGAACAAGAGATGATCTGTTGAAAACAGAAGAAAACGGGAGGATGAAGGAAGCTGACCCGAGCTTTCTTTCCAAACGTGCCGTTGAGAGAGGGATCCCCCAGTTAGGAACACTCGGTGCGGGAAATCATTTTCTAGAGATCCAGAAGGTCTCAGAAATTTATGACAAAGAAGTGGCTGGTGTCTTCGGGATTCATTCGCTGGGTCAGATCATGATTATGATCCACTGCGGGAGCCGGGGATTCGGTCACCAGGTAGCCTCAGATTACATAAGAAACATGGAAAACAAATTCGGCATCAGAGGCTTGCCCGACAGAGAGCTCATAAATGCTCCGATACGATCAAATTTAGGAACACAATACTACAAATCCATGAGTGCAGCCGTGAATTTTGCTTTTGCTAACCGCCAAATGATTGCCCATTGGGTCAGGGATGTCTTTTCGAAAATAATGGGGAGCTCTAAGGGGATGGATCAGGTCTACGATGTCTGCCACAATGTGGCCAAATTCGAACAGCATGATATCGAAGGCAAAATGAAGGAGGTTTGCATCCATAGAAAAGGAGCCACAAGAAGTTTTGGTCCTGGGCGGAAGGAGATTCCAGAAGCATATCGCGCGGTTGGTCAGCCGGTTCTCATCCCGGGAAGTATGGGCACAGCCTCTTATATTCTTGTCGGGACTTCAGAGGCAGAGAGAATCAGCTTTGGCTCGACAGCCCACGGGGCAGGACGAGTGATGTCCAGACATGAGGCGCTTCGCCGATTCCGTGGAGAGGCCATCAAGCAAGAGTTGGAGCAGAAAGGAATTGAGCTCCGATCCACAAGCTGGAAGGGAGTGGCAGAGGAAGCACCTCAGGCCTACAAGGATGTGGATGAGGTGGTAAGAATCTCCCATAAGGCTGGAATCGGACGTCTCGTGGCTAAGGTCGTTCCTATGGGTGTGATGAAAGGCTGAATCTTAGGTTATGATTTTGTCGATATCTTTTTCTGCGTAATCCTCAAAATCCTGCACCGCATCGTATTCGCTTTTCAGCATTACGTAATGACTGTGCTCCACTTTGCTCAGATACTGAAGGAGCCTTTTTTGGGCATTTTCCATTCTTTCTGCCAATCGAGCATAAAACTCTTCTGCAGACTTTTCTGATTCCATAGCTTGAAACAATAAATCCACAAGAGAAGACGTCGGTGTGATCTCAATGCGTTTAAGGAGTTCTTCGCTGGGTTTGTCCGGAATCTGGATGGTCTGACCTGAAAAAAGTGCCTCATGAAGCCTTATCAGCACTTGTTTATGTTTGTTTTCCTCGAATGCCAACCAGTGGAATTTTTCTTTAAGTAAAGGATTCGAAACCCTATCGGCAAGATCCTTGTAAGCCTTATTCGAGTCCATCTCAGACCGGATGGCATAAGCCAAAAGGTCCTTCACTGAAGTGGTTGATACATCTAACATGTTGTTCTCCTTTAATCAGCTTGAAGAATGTTGTCCTCGTTTTAAAATTTTTAAGTCAACGTGTTATTTTAGTCTTTTAGACGAAATTCGTAAAGAAGAAATAGGGTAACAGGATGATTCCCGTCGATTTTTTCTCGCACTTTGGATAGTATTAGGAACCGTAGCCTCATGATTAGAAGAATTGTTAGCCTCTACCGCCGTGCATATGAAGGACTTCCCCAGCAAGCATGGATTTTGTTTGCTGTGTTGCTAGTCAACTCTGCGGGGATGATGGTGATCTTTTTCCTCAGCCTCTACCTGACACAGAAGCTTGATTTCACAGTTACCCAGGCCGGTCGGTCGATCAGCATATTCGGAGTGGGTTCACTCGCTGGTTCCTTTCTAGGCGGATGGCTTTCCGACAGGATCGGCTCAACCAATGTCCAGAAGATCAGCCTCCTGTTCAGCGGTGTTTTCTACATCTGGCTCGGACAGCTTCATTCTCCATCGAGTATCAATTTGATGATTTTTGTGTTGGCTGTGGCGTCTGGCTGGCTTTATCCTGCGAACAGCACCTCAATGGCCCGGGTCTGTCCTCCCGAGATCACGACCAAGGGATTCGCCCTCAACCGACTAGCCAACAACATCGGTGCTACGATCGGGCCGGCAGTGGGAGGCTTCCTGGCGCTTCGGAATTACGGCCTCCTCTTCTGGGTCGACGGATTGACCTGTCTGGCAGCGGCCGTTCTTTTCTCCTTGGTCTGGAAAAAGCCTGAACAACACCTACAGGCCATGGCCGGAAACCAGACGCCAAGCAGGCGTTCACCCTGGCACGATATCCCCTTCCTCTGGCTTTTGCCCATGGTAGTGATCTGGGGCGCTATCTTTTTCCAGCTTATAGCCACCTTTCCACTGTATATGCGCGAGATTTATGGTTTGGCCGAAAACCGTATCGGTCAGCTTATAATGATCAATACACTGATGATCATTGTCCTGGAAATGCTCCTTATCCATTGGATCAGGAAACGGTCTGTGACCCGCTTCATCGCGCTGTCTTTTTTCCTAACAGGTCTAGGTTTTGCCCTGATGCCACTAGGACGAGGATTTGCTTTCGCCGCCCTAACCGTGGCAGTCTGGACCTTCGGCGAAATGTTGAGCATGCCGCTTCTGGGCGCTCTTATTGCATTGCGGGCCGGACCTGGGAGCCATGGACGTTATATGGGGCTATTCAGCTTTGCGTTTTCCCTCTCGATGATTGTGGGGCCTGCGGTTGGAACAGCGGTTTACAGCCGCTTCGGACCGACTATTCTTTGGTTCGGCTGCGGTATCGTTGGGTGTTTGCTCTATGTGGGCTTTTCCCTGCTCGGCAGGTCATGGGTGGGTGAATGATGCAACCTCTGATCAAAATAATCTGATTCGTTTGTAGCTCAGGCAGTTCAGTATGTCGGATTTTTCGAGCCAGGCGCGACGAGCGATTCCAATCCCGAATTGCATCATATCAAGCCCCTGTGGAGAATGGGTGTCTGTTCCTATGCTGATCTTGATGCCTCTGTCCTTGGTCTTTTTCAGATAGAATTCGTTCAAATCGAGCCGGTCGTAATAGGCGTTGAGCTCAAGCGCTTTTCCCGTCTTTTGAGCTCCATCCAGGACTTTCTCCAGATCCACTTCATAGCCTTCTCTTCTTGATATCAGCCGGCCTGAAGGGTGGGCGATCACAGTCACATGAGGATTTTCCATGGCACACAAAATTCGCTCTGTGACATTTTTCTTGAATCCAGAATGGATGGCCGCTACGACAAAGTCCAATTTCTGCAGCAACTCATCAGGAAAGTCCAGTTGGCCGTCCTGGAGGATATCCACTTCTGTTCCTTTCAGGATTTTAAGGTCTTTTAATTTTTTATTGAGGCTGTCAATTTCTTCTGTCTGCTGGATCAAGCGTTCGGGGCTGAGACCGTTGGCATATCTCACGGATTGAGAATGGTCGCAAACACAGATGTACTCATAACCGATTTCTCTAGCTAACTCCGCAAGTTCCTTGATGGTCAAAGTGCCATCGCTGTAGTGGGTGTGGACATGGAGATCTCCTTTTATGTCTTTGTGATTGACTATCTTCGGAAGCCTATTCACTAATGACAGCTCGATCTCCCCCCTGTCTTCTCGCAACTCAGGAGGAATCAACGGCATGCCCAATGTCCTATAGACGTCGTCCTCATTGGTCCCGGCAATTTTTTTTTCTCCTCTAAAGACACCGTATTCAGAAATCTTTAGCCCTTTTTCTCGGGCCAGCCCCCTCAACTTGATGTTGTGTGCTTTTGAACCGGTAAAATACTGCAAGGCAGCCCCATAGGAGGACTCGTCCACAACCCGCAAATCCACCTGCCGCTCTATTCTTCCAGAAGAAATGATGACAGAGGCCTTTGTTGTCCCAGACGCCAAAATGCGTTGTATGCCTGAAAATTCTGTGAAGTACCGAATAATTTTAGCCCTGTCCTTTCCTGTGGCAAGTATATCAATATCTCCCACTGTCTCTTTCATCCGCCGGAGTGATCCAGCCGGGGAAAGGTGGGTTATATCTGAAGATTTTTCGAGATAAGCCATCACGTCGTCCACGATGATCATGGCTTCAAAAATCGGGATTCGCTCTTGAGCGTGCTCGAATATTTCGATTCCCTTTTTGATGTTTTCGGCCTTTTTCTCTCCAAGTCCGTAGAGCTTGGCTAGGGAGCCATCCCGAACAACTCTTTTCAAGTCTCCCAGATTTTTGACTCCCAGTTCTTTATAGGCAAGATGAATGGTCTTGGCGCCCAGACTCTGGATGTTTAACAGCTCGAGAAGACTTTCCGGAATACCTGAGAGCGCTTCCATGTGCTTATTCATTTCCCCTGTCTGGAGATACTCTTCTATCTTTGTGGCAATGCCGCTTCCGATACCAGGGATGGTGAGAAGCCTTTTTTCCTTTGCAATGGCCTCGATGTCTTCGGTGAGATCTTCGAGAATGCGTGATGCTCTACGGTAGGCGATTACCTTAAATCCTTTCTCCCCCTTGATTTCTAAGGCATCGGCGATCGTGGTAAAGATTGCCGCTAGCTCTTTGTTCTTCATGACAAACATCAACACTTCCATAATAATCCATATCCATTTGATGTTCAATGAAAGGATAAGCCCGCTCAGTCCTCGAGGGGATTCTTCATCCTCAGCCCCAATCCATAATACAAGAAAAAAAATATTGAACTTGGACTGAGTTTATGCGGTTATTGACATTTTTTCCTTAGGTTTCTATTGTAAAAACCATGAAGGTCATTCTTGCTGGCTACAATATTGATAGCACAGTCATAGAGGAGCTCAAAAGGGACAGTTCCCCGCGTGATGACATAACTCCAGAGACTCTCTCGGCTTCCTATGCACGTATCTCCAGAGATCCTCGGCCCATCGATGAACTCCGTTCTGTGGCCCGAGTTGAGGTTGAAAGAGCGCGAAGGTCGAATCGTAACATCATCTTCAGAATGGGCCATCACTCTGTTGCCGAACATGCTGTTTTCAATTTCGATATCATCGGTGTCAGCCGACTGGCACTGGAGGAGATAGAAAAGTTCCGTCTTTGCTCTTATACAGAGAAATCTCAGCGTTACATCACACTGAAGGATGATTTTATCGTGCCTGAAGAAATTAAGAAAGCAGGCATGATGAGGATTTTTATCGATACTGTAAAGGCCCAAAATGCTCTCTATCACAGACTTTACAAGAGATTGAAACCCCATATTTTTAACAAATATGAAGATATGGCTAGGGATCCAAAGAAACATGCGATACTGAACGGTTGGGCCAAAGAGGATGCCCGTTACATTGTCAGCCTTGCAACCCAAGGGCAGGTGGGTATGACCTTGAATGCACGCAACCTGGAATTTCTCATCCGTCGATTCTCTTCTAAGAAATCAGCTGAACTCAGAGAGCTGAATCAGAAAATCTATGAGCTGGCCAAAGAGGTTGCACCCTCGATCATTCTTTTCACAGAACCCGATAATTTCGATGCAAAAACCTACGATGAACTTGAAGAAAGAGCAAAGAAACTCGCCGATCCTAAGCCGGAAGCTGAGGTTGGAGTTGTGCAGCTTGTCGCTTATACTCCTGATGCGGATGATAGGTTGATCGCTGCTCTCTTGCATACATCCACTTCACAGCCTTATAAGGCCTGCTTTGAGAAGACCAAGCGGTTGAGCCCTGAGGAAAAAGAGGCATTTCTCAAGTTGGCTTTTCGATACATGGAGTTTTATGACTTTGTGCTGCGCGAGTTTGAATATGTGGATTTGACCTTTGACCTAGTCGTCTCAGCCACTTGTTTTGCTCAACTCAAACGCCATCGAATGGCTACTTTGACCACACAGAAGTACAGTCCTGTGTTTGGGATCACTGTTCCTCCATCAGTGGAAGAGGTCGGACGTAAGGACGAATTCTTGGAAATGGTTCACAGAACGAACAATGTGTATTCCACCCTCAAAGAAAAGTTGGCACACGGAGCGGATTATGTGTTGACTAATGCCCATCGGAAAAGAGTCTTGTTCAAGGTCAATGCTCGAGAGCTGTATCATATTTCTCGGCTTAGGGAAGATCAAACCGCCCAATGGGATATCCGCCAGATTGTTGCGAAGATGACTGAGTTGGCCAGACAAACCATGCCTCTTACTTTTCTCCTCATCGGAAGCAAGGATGACTACCCTTGTACATATGAGAAAGTCTTTGGTCGGCTCCCTAAACTTTTCCCCCCACAGCTATGATCTGAAATCTAGATTCTGTTGAAATTTTCTTATGTTTTATTTGCCGACCAGCTTAAAGAATCTTCTCTTTCCGATTTTCAAGATGTATTCGTTCTTTTTGCTAAAATCTAATTTTGATTCGATATCTTCAACCCTGCGTCCGTCGAGATACACACCTCCTTGTCGAACCAATCGTTTGGCCTCACCGCGGGAGGGCAAAATGTTTCGTTCGACAAGCAGTTCTATCAGTGATGCCTTCTGTGCAGGGATGTCTATTTGTTCGATGTCTTTAGGTATTTCCTTACGCTTGAACACCCTCTCAAATTCTTGAGCGACACTCTCTGCTTCTTCCTCACTCCAAAAGTCTGATACGATCATTTTGGCCAAGTTTGATTTTAGATCTTTTGGATGGGTTCGCTCGTCTCGAATCTCTTTCCGCCAATCTTCGATCTGTGAAACGGGGATATCCGTAAGGAGCTCATAATAACGAAACATCAGAGGATCGGAAATAGACATGATTTTGCCGTAGATTTCATTCGGAGGTTCTGTTATCCCTACGTAGTTGTCCAGGGATTTGCTCATTTTCTCGACACCGTCCAGACCTTCAAGCAGAGGCATGGTCATGACGATTTGGGGTTCCTGTTGAAACTCCCTCTGGATATCTCTACCGACGAGAAGATTGAATTTTTGGTCTGTCCCTCCGAGCTCGACATCAGCCTCAAGGGCCACCGAGTCATAGGCTTGCATGATGGGATACAAGATCTCATGAAGGGAGATGGGCTGACCGCTCTTCAGGCGGTTGGAGAAATCGTCCCTTTCCAGGATCCTTGCGACGGTGTACTTGGAGGTCAGTTTGATTATATCGAAGCTGGTTAGTTTGCTCAGCCAGTGAGAGTTAAAATTGATGATGGTCTTCTTTGGGTCAAGTATTTTAAAAATTTGACTCTTATAGGTTTCAGCATTTTTGAGGATCTGTTCTCGGGTCATTGCAGGTCGAGTTGCTGACTGTCCCGAGGGATCGCCGATAAGACCTGTAAAGTCACCGATCAAAAAAATGACATCATGATCCAAGTCTTGGAAATGTTTCATCTTGCGAATGAGAACCGTATGACCGATGTGGATATCTGGAGCCGTTGGATCGAATCCCGCTTTAACACGAAGAGGCTTGTTTTCTCTGAGTGAACGATCAAGTTTTGTCCTGAGTTCGTTTTCTTGGATGATCTCTACACAGCCTTTTTTTAGATATTCGAATTGCTCCTCAACCGATTTTCGGTTCGTTTCCATCTTTGTCTTTCAGCTTTATCGTATAAAGACTTGTCTTCCCCTAATTTCCAGGCGGCCTTCAAAAAAGAGTTTCACCGCTTCGGGATAAATTTTGTGCTCCTCTTTGAGGATGCGTTCACTCAAAGTGTCCTCAGTGTCATTTTGAAGCACGGGGACCACGGCTTGGAGAATAATTGGTCCCATGTCCACATCTGCAGTGACTAAATGGACTGTGGCGCCCGAATATCTGACTCCCCAATCAATGGCTTTCTGTTGAACATGAAGTCCAGGGAAAGAAGGAAGAAGAGCGGGATGGATGTTCATAATCCTGTTCTTGAGTTCATTACAGAAAAGAGATGTCAGGATTTTCATGTATCCTGCCAAGCAAATCAGATCCACATCTCTTTTTTTGACCTCATCGAGGATAGCTTGATCATACGCTTCACGGGAGTCGAATTCTTTGGGATTCAGATAGAGAGTTTCCAGATTCTGTTCTTGTGCGATCTTTAATCCCAAAGCCTCCCTCTTGTTGCTGAAGACGAGGACAATCTCCCCATTGATCTTTTCTGCCAGGATAGCATCATGGATGGCTTTGAAATTCGAGCCCCGTCCAGAAAGAAACACGGCAATCCTTCCTTTTTTCTTGGGGCTTTTGAAGACTTCTTCTGACATTTTATTATCCTGTGATTGAATTGTTAAAACCTAATCATGAATCCTATTTTAGCCGAAAAGCCACTGAAATCAACAACGGCTTCAGCCACGGAACGGAAATTTGATCCTGAAGGCTCTTCAGCCATGATTTTGTTTTTGGCCTGCCAAAAGTCGAAGTCAGGACTGTACTCCTCAAAATAAAAGAGGGGACCAGTGGTTCCCAGCTCATTTTCACCCGAGAAACCTTGAATCTTTGCTCTCCTGACTAAACCCTCTATAAAAAAACGCACACCGGCATCAGTTTCATAGACAAAGCCAAGGCTCCCAAGAATGATCGCGCCTGTTGCAGAGGCTTTCTGGAGTTCGGAATAGTTATAGTTTTTCACTGTGATAAGTTTTCTACCCTCTCTATTCACATATTTGGCCCATGCGAGTCCATAGCCTCCTCTGAAAAAGAGGCTGAGCTTTTTCTTGAGGGGAATAAGATAATAGGCGGAAAGAGTGATAGGATAGACAGATACAGTCACGGGAAGAACCTGGCTAAGAGTTCCGCCAGGTCTTTGGACAGTCACTTCGGTCTCTTCCTCATTCAGGTCGCTGTAGATATATCCAGCTCCCAATCCAACGCCAAAACGAGGTGTGACGAAAAGGAGGATTTCTCCTTCAAGATTTATTCCTGAATGCATTCTCCCGATATTTTCCCCAAGATACATCCAATTTTGGTTTTCTTCTGCCTCTATTTTTTTCCATTCGGCCCAGTCTTCTATGGACCGGTTGATGCTATCGAGTTTGAGAGATGTATAGCCTGCAGAAATCTTAAAGTGCAAGTCCAAACCGCTGGAAGGGGCTGCGAGGGCTATAAGAAGAATCATGATTCGGGCAATGCCTATCATGGTGTTTTCTTTCTTAATGTGGAGCATGTTTACCATTGATTTATAGCTTATTCAACTTTAAAGATGTTTGGAATGGCTTGTTTCCAGACCTTGAAGGCGTCAAGAATAGGGAGATCGATGATCTTTTTGTCATGATGGTAAATGACCAGATCCCTCCCCCCTGTGATTCCGATATCAAAAACTTGAACGCTTCGGTTTTGGGCGAGCTTGATAAAATCCTCTTGATCCTCTGGCTTAACCGTGACAACAATCCTGGATTGTGATTCTCCGAAAAGTAGAGCATCCTCACGGATTTGCTCTTCTAATCGGATTTCGCAACCGATTTTATTTTCTTCCGGAAATACACACTCAGCCAAGCATACAGCCAATCCGCCTTCAGAAGTATCATGGGCTGAGCACAGAAGCCCCAAGTCGATGGCTTCAAGACATAATCCATGAGCCTTTTTTTCCTCCTCCAGATTGATCTGGGGAGGCAGGCCTCTTTCCATATTCCAAATGAATTTGAGATATTCCGAGCCACCAAGCTCGTCTTGGTTCTTCCCGATCAGGAAGATCAAATCTCCCTCATCTTTGAATCCAGGGCTCACAGTCTTGTCGATATTTGGAACGAGACCCACAACGCCCAGCACAGGAGTCGGATAGATGGATTCGCCTTCCGTGTCATTGTAGAAGCTCACGTTTCCACCGGTTACGGGAATCTCGAAAACTTGGCAGGCCTCAGATATGCCCTCGAGGGTTTCTTTAAACTGCCACATGATTTCGGGTTTTTCAGGATTTCCGAAATTTAAGCAGTTGGTGACGCCCACAGGGCGTGCCCCCACACAAGCCAAATTCCTGCAGGCCTCAGCAACCGCTACTTTTCCTCCTGTTCTTGGATCGAGATAGGTATAAAGGGAATTTCCGTCCAACGTGATAGCTAGGGCCATCTTTTTGTTTTTTATCCTCAGGACAGAGGCGTCAGCGCCGGGTAGCAGGACCGTGTTGATTTGGATCATATGGTCATATTGGCGATAAATCCATTGCTTGTCAGCAATGGTAGGGGAGGAAAGTAGCCGAAGCAAGGTTTGATTCAAATCTTCCGGAAGGGGAACAGTCTCCAATTGGTTTGCTGAGTTGAGATATGTCGGGATCTTGATCTCCCTGTTATAGACTGGGCACAAGTCAACGACTGCTTTTACAGGAATATCCACAACGATCTCGCCCTCGAATTTGACTTTAAGCCGTTCATCGGCAGTCACATGGCCGATGATGACCGCATCCAAATCCCATTTTGCAAAGATGTCCTGAACGTCCTTTACCTTGTCTTTCTTTGCCACAAGCAACATGCGTTCCTGCGATTCTGAAAGCATGATCTCATAAGGAGTCATACCCTCTTCTCTTTTTGGGACGAGGTCGAGGTCGATTTCGATTCCGGCATTCGACTTGGAGGCCATCTCTGTCGTAGAGCAGGTTAATCCTGCGGCCCCCATGTCTTGTATGCCCACGATTAAATCCCTATTCATGATCTCCAGACAGGCCTCCAGCAAGAGCTTCTCTTTAAAAGGGTCTCCCACCTGCACGTTCGGCCGCTTTTGCTCCAGGTCCTCCCCGAACTCTGTCGAAGCCATGGTTGCCCCATGGATGCCATCTCTTCCGGTTTTGGATCCCACATACAGAACTGGATTACCTTCACCCTCAGCTTTGGCAAAGAAAATTGCGTCTTTTTCGCAGATGCCCAGGCAAAAAACATTCACAAGTGGATTAAGGGAATAACACGGATTAAAATACACCTCCCCTCCAACCGTGGGAACGCCCATGCAGTTTCCGTATCCTGCTATTCCTGAAATGACACCTTCTGTGATCGCCCTGTTCTTTGGGAGGGTTAAGGAGCCGAAGCGAAGGGAATCCAACAGAGCAATCGGCCTTGCCCCCATGGTAAAAATATCCCTCAGGATACCACCGACTCCTGTGGCTGCGCCCTGGTAAGGCTCAATAAATGAGGGGTGATTGTGGGACTCTATCTTGAAGACAGCGGCAAGTCCATCTCCGATGTCGATGATGCCCGCATTTTCCCCAGGCCCTTGGATGACATGTTTGCCGGATGTGGGTAATTTAATCAGGTGGGCCTTCGAGCTTTTGTAGCTACAGTGTTCAGACCACATAAGAGAGAAGATGCCCAGCTCCGTGATGTTGGGCTCCTTTCCGATGAGCTCGACAATCCTTTCGAACTCCTTCTCTGTCAGATTGTGTCCTTCCAAAATTTTCTTATCGATCATAGTTTGTCTGCTTCCTCAAGTGAGACATTCTGAAAGCAGCAGAACGAGTGAACGCTGGCTATGTGTCTCCTTAGTTTTTTGTTAATTTATTCAAGCTTGTTTTAAGGATAGGATTATCGATTCAAAGATAATCCGTCCATCTTCACTTCCAAGCAGGGATTCGGATACCCTTTCAGGATGAGGCATCATTCCTAACACATTTCTCTTTTCGTTGGTTAGACCAGCGATATTCTCAATCGAGCCGTTGACATTGGCCTCTTCTGTGATTCGCCCCTCGACGTCGACATAGCGATAAACAATCTGATCATTCCTTTTGATCTCCTCGATCGTCTCGGGCGGAGCATAGTAGTTCCCATCAAAATGAGCTATCGGTATGCTGAGAAGATGATTTCTTTCGCCTCTGTTCGAAAAGGGAGTCCGAGTGTTCTCAATCTTTATATAGACATGATCGCAGAGAAATTTGAGGTTTTTATTGCGAAGCATGGCTCCTGGAAGAAGCCCCAGTTCGAGCAGGACTTGGAAGCCATTGCAAATACCTAGGACAAGTCCTCCCTTTTGAGCAAAATCTTGGAGTTCCTGCATGAGAGGGGAGAATTTGGCTATAGCCCCGGAGCGAAGATAATCTCCATAGGAGAAACCCCCTGGAAGGATGACACAGTCTGCATTTTTAAGGTTGTGGTCTTTGTGCCATAGGTAGAAGCATTCTTGCCCGAGGACATCTTTGCAGACGTGGTAAGTGTCATGGTCACAATTTGAACCGGGGAAAACCACAATGCCAAATCTCAACTTATTCGATTATCTCCCAGGTGAATTTTTCAATTATGGGATTAGCCAGAACCTTATCGGCCAGTTCAGGAATGACCTTTCGTGTTTTTTCCTCAGGGATGTCTTTGACCTCGATCTCAAAAACCTTACCCTGCCTGACATCTTTTACAAAATCGTACCCCAAGGTAAGAAGGGCATTTTTTACCGTTTGACCTTGTGGATCCAACACTGTGTCTTTGAAAGATACAAGAACTCTAATCTTCATCAGAAAAAACCTTGTCAAAGATATAGTCAATTTTTTCCAAATACGGATCAAGAGTGAAGCACCCGTTGATTTCTTCTTCGGATAATGTCTTTGCGATCTCAGGGTCCTGGTGGATGAGATCTTTAAAATCCAGGTTTTCGTTCCATGCTTTGAGACTGTTTTTTTGGACGAGTTGATAGGCCTGCTCCCGGGAGATTTCTTTTTTCGTGAGAGCCAGGAGCACTCGCTGCGAAAAGATGAGCCCTTTTGTTATATGGATATTCTTTTCCATCTTATCCGGATGAACGGTCCAATTTTTTATCAGATCAGATGCTTCTGCCAACAAGAAATCTGTGATGACGAAGGAGTCTGGAAAGATGACCCGTTCTGCAGATGAATGAGAGATGTCCCTCTCGTGCCAGAGGGGAATGTTCTCTAAAGCAACCTGAAGGTTTGCCCTGGCAACACGGGCTAGGCCAGAAATTCTTTCTGCCCGGACAGGGTTCTTCTTGTGGGGCATGGAAGATGAACCCTTTTGACCTTTGGTAAAGGGCTCTTCGACCTCGAGGACTTCGGTTCGTTGAAGGTGGCGGATCTCCATAGCGAATTTTTCGACCGAAGAACAGATGAGAGCTAGAACAAAAAGAGCCTCGGCATGCCGGTCACGCTGGAGAACCTGGGTGGATACTTTTGCAGGCTCCAGCCCCAGTTTTTGTAAAGCCATGGTTTCCAAACGAGGATCTAGATGGATATAGGTTCCTACAGAACCCGAAATTCGACCCACACTTATGTTTGCTATGGCATTTTGGATGCGCTGCAAATGACGCTTGGCTTCTTCATACCAAACTAGGACTTTCACACCAAAGGTGATGGGTTCGGCATGCACGCCATGGGTTCGCCCCACAACGGGTGTTTTTTTGTGCTTGAGAGCCTGGTCCTTGAGAATGTCTCTGAGGGATTCAAGTTCTTCGGCAATTCTTTCTAATGATTCTCTGATGAGAAGGGACAAAGCCGTATCGACAACATCATAGGAAGTCAGACCCAAATGTATGTAACGAGAATCGTCCCCCACGTGTTCGGCGACAGAATGGAGAAAGGCCAGAACGTCATGTTTGACAACTCTCTCGATTTCTTCAATCCTCTCTACAGAAAATCCGATTTTTTGTCGGATTCTCTCCAGAGCTTTAGGAGGAATTTCTCCCAATTCTTGCCAAGCTTCACACACGGCCAGCTCAACATCCAGCCATTTTTGGTATCTGTTCTGATCTGTCCAGATGGATCCCATTTCCTCCCGAGTGTAACGTCTGATCATAGGTCGATCCTTTTTTTTAAATTGAGGTCAAATCATAACAACAACCCGAATCGCTGTCAACGCAAAACGCAAAACGCGCAAAACGGGGTCAGGCTATCATAAGTTTCATAACATGGAGGATATTATATCCACCATTTCAATAATTATGAAACTTATGATAGCCTGACGCCTTAAATTTATTGAAATATCTTCGCACTCTCCTATTGACAAAAGGGGCAAGTTTATGTAGTATGATGAATGAATTTTTTTACTCACTTAGGCTTGAGCTGAAGAGGTAGTAAAAGAGAAAGAGCTCTTTCGGAAGAACGTCCTTTCTCTTCATTTTATTCCCTGAAAAGAAAAAACAGTTTCAACGTACAGATGGAAGATTATGCCAGCGTAGCTCAGTTGGTAGAGCAGCTGATTTGTAATCAGCGGGTCGGGGGTTCGAATCCTCTCGCTGGCTTAGCAGTGACTGATTTGGCTATGAGTTTTTGCTTTAAGATGGGCAGGTACCAAAGTGGCCAAATGGGGCGGGCTGTAAACCCGCTGGGGTAACCCTTCGGAGGTTCGAATCCTTCCCTGCCCAATTAAGCGGGAATAGCTCAGTTGGTAGAGCATCGGCCTTCCAAGCCGTTGGTCGCGGGTTCGAGTCCCGTTTCCCGCTTTTTTTGTAAGCATGTGTGCCCACGTAGCTCAGTTGGTAGAGCACGTCCTTGGTAAGGACGGGGTCACCAGTTCAAGTCTGGTCGTGGGCTTTGGCAAGAGGTTTGGACCTTATTTAAGGCAATAGGAGGTAAGGAAAATGGCGAAGGCAAAGTTTGAGAGGACGAAGCCGCATTTAAACATAGGGACGATAGGGCATGTGGATCATGGGAAGACGACGTTGACGTCGGCGATAACGAAGGTGTTTGCGAAGAAGATGGCTGGGAAGGTGGAGTACATAGAGTTTGATCGGATAGATAATGCGCCTGAGGAGAAGGAGAGGGGATTGACGATACAGATAGCGCACATAGAGTATGAGACGGACAAACGTCATTATGCGCACATAGATTGTCCTGGTCATGCGGATTACATAAAGAACATGATAACGGGGGCGGCGCAGATGGATGGGGCGGTATTGGTGGTGGCGGCTGATGATGGGCCGATGCCGCAGACGCGGGAGCACATATTGTTGGCGCGGCAGGTGAATGTGCCGGCGATAGTGGTATTTATGAACAAGGTGGATTTGGTGGATGATCCTGAGATATTGGATTTGGTGGAGTTAGAGGTGAGGGAGTTATTGACGAAGTATGAGTTTCCTGGGGACAAGATCCCGGTTATTCGGGGGAGTGCGTTGAAGTCGATGGAGTCGGATGGGGATCCGGAGGCGGAGGTGAACAAGCCGATACTGGAGTTGATGGAGGCGGTGGACAGTTATATACCGGAGCCTGAGAGGTTGGTGGATCAGGCGTTTTTGATGCCGATAGAGGACATTTTTTCGATAAGTGGGCGAGGGACGGTTGTAACGGGTAGAGTGGAACGTGGGAAGGTGAAGGTAGGAGAGGAGATAGAGATAGTGGGATTTGGAGACACGCGCAAGCGGGTGGTGACGGGTGTAGAGATGTTTCGCAAGATATTGGATGAGGGGATGGCCGGAGACAATGTAGGGGTGTTGTTGAGAGGGACGGACAAGGAGGAGGTAGAGAGGGGGATGGTGTTGGCCAAGCCTGGGTCGATCACGCCGCATCACAGGTTTAAGGCGGAGATATATGCGTTGAAGAAGGAGGAGGGTGGTAGGCACACGCCGTTTTTTACTGGGTACAGGCCGCAGTTTTATTTTCGGACGACGGATGTGACGGGGTCTGTGAAGTTATCGCAGGGAGTGGAGATGGTGATGCCTGGGGACAATGTGAATTTGGAGATAGAGTTGATAACGGATGTGGCGATGGAGAAGGGCTTGCGTTTTGCGATACGAGAGGGAGGCCGCACGGTCGGAGCCGGATCGGTCACAGATGTCGTCGATTAACTTAATGGCCAAAGAAAGACAGTTTGAACAAACGAGAAGAAGATGAGAGAAATCGTAACTCTGCAGTGCACAGAGTGTAAACGGCGCAATTACAGCACTACTCGGAACAAGAAGCTTCAACAGGAAAAAATCGAGCAAAAAAAGTACTGCAAATTCTGCAGAAAGCATACAGTCCATAAGGAAATAAAATAGAAAATCAGGAACAGGAGAAAAAAGGAGGCGAGAATAACGAGAGCAGGTGAGTAGCTCAACTGGTTAGAGCATCGGTCTCCAAAACCGAAGGTTGCGGGTTCGAGTCCTGCCTCACCTGCCAGTAAAAATACATTATTAGTTACGGAAAACCGCAATTCGTTTCTTGGAGGTTTGGAGGATCCGATCCTCTTTCCTGTAATTATTTCAAAATACAAAAGGAACTAAAATGAGTCGAAAAGAAAGATGGTATAAACGCTTTATCCCCTTCTTGAGAGAGGTGAGAGCTGAATTGAAGAAGGTGACATGGCCTTCAAGAAACGAGGTGTACAGCACAACCATCGTTGTGATTTTCGCAACGATTTTTTTTGGTTTTTATCTGTTTTTTATGGATATTATTTTCTCGTGGATAATCGTGAAAATCAAATCATTTTTTGGCTAAGTTGGGTTTGAAAATGGCAAAAGATTGGTACGTCGTTCACACATATTCAGGATTTGAAAAGTTTGTAGCCGAGTCTATCCGTCAAAGGTCTTATGAGCTGAACATCCAAGACCAGATTGGTAAAATCATCATTCCCACTGAGGGAATAGTCGAAATAAAAGATGGAAGAAAGGTCGTTTCCACGAAGAGATCCTATCCTGGCTATATATTGGTTGAGATGGAGATGACAGATGAGAACTGGTATATTATTCGTGAAACCCCGAAAGTAACAGGCTTCGTGGGATCTGGAAAACGACCCACTCCGTTGAATAAGGAAGAGGTGAATCAGATTGTCGAGCATATGGAGACCACATCAGAAAAGCCAAAACCGAAGCATTCTTTTGAGAAAGGGGAAGCTGTGCGGATCATTGACGGCCCCTTTTTCAACTTTAGCGGTATCGTCGAAGAAGTAAACCAAGAGAGAAACACATTGAAAGTCCTGGTGACGATATTCGGCCGTTCTACCCCTGTAGAGCTAGAATTTTTGCAGGTGGAGAAAATATAGGAGAGAAAGATGTCCAAGGAAGTTGTTGCGAGCATAAAACTTCAGATCGAGGCGGGTCAAGCGAGCCCGGCTCCTCCTGTTGGCCCAGCACTCGGGCAGCACAATGTCAACATCATGGATTTTGTCCGTCAGTTCAACGATAAGACAGGCAAGATGGAGGCAGGAACCATCATTCCAGTGGTGATAACTGTTTTTAAAGACAGAACATTCAATTTCACCATGAAATCTCCGCCAGCGTCATTTCTACTCAAAAAGGCTGCGGGTATCGCTAAAGGTTCCGGAGCTCCGAATAAAGAAAAAGTGGGAAAAGTGACAGAAAGACAGATCGAAGAGATCGCGAAGGCAAAGATGCAGGACCTCAATGCCTATGATTTGGATGCGGCAAAAAAAATTATCATAGGAACAGCAAAAAACATGGGATTGGAGATCGTCAGTGGCTAAGAAAGGTAAAAAATACAACAAAGCAAAGGAGCTGTTGGAAAAACAAGAATATTCTTTGGAAGAGGCCGTTAGCTTTGTCAAGAAAATGAGTTTTGTGAAGTTCGATGAATCTGTAGATGTGTCCATGCGATTAGGGGTGGACCCGAAACATTCGGATCAGATGGTCAGAGGAACCGTCGTCCTTCCTCATGGAACGGGCAAGACTAAAAAGATTTGTGTGATCGCAACTGGTGAGAAGATCAAGGAGGCCGAAGAGGCTGGAGCTGATCATGTGGGAGGGGAGGATTTGGTGGATAAAATTTCCAAAGGCTGGATGGATTTCGATGCCGTCGTTGCTACTCCCGACATGATGAAAAGCGCAGGGAAGCTCGGTCGTATTCTTGGCCCAAAGGGGCTGATGCCTAATCCCAAGACGGGGACAGTGACATTTGAAGTTAAAAGAGCTATAGACGAGATAAAGTCGGGTCGAGTGGAGTTTCGAGTCGACAAGACAGCCATCATCCATTCTTCAGTTGGAAAAATCTCTTTTCCGGAGGATAGGCTCGTAGAAAACATCAAGACTTTTATTCAAGCTGTTGTTCATGCCAAACCCCCGGCAGCAAAAGGAAAGTATATCCGGAATATCCATATTTCATCAACTATGGGACCCTCCCTTAAGATCTCAGAGAGTGTTTTGGAACGGTAGGAGAGTAAGGATGAATGTGAACAGACAGAAAAAAGAGGACATAGTAAAGGAAATCAACGAAAATTTTGAAAGTCATGATACCTTTTATCTTTTCGACTTTATAAACATGCCTGTTTCGCGGTCAGTAGAACTGAGAAGA
>Ga0224495_10000459_pt1 | contig 32817 bp, 23 predicted proteins | sample SF_Jul11_sed_USG_FD_168128 | JGI IMG/M metagenome (GOLD analysis project Ga0224495, IMG submission 168128) | Sediment microbial communities from San Francisco Bay, California, United States - SF_Jul11_sed_USGS_4_1 | ecosystem: Environmental > Aquatic > Marine > Sediment | place: USA: California... | reverse complement strand
CTGTCGATGTTCGGCTTTTACGAGTTGCAGTTACCCAGCTCGTTGCAAAGCAAACTGACCGATACCAGCAACAAGCTGCACGGCGGGCATCTGTCGGGCGTGTTCGCGATGGGAGCACTATCGGCAGTCATCATGGGCCCATGTGTTGCCGCACCGCTGGCCGGCGCACTCTTGTATATAGGGCAGACGCACGATGCCCTTCTTGGCGGCGTCGCACTGTTTGCACTGGCGCTGGGTATGGGTGCGCCATTATTGCTGATCGGCACATCGGCCGGCGCGTTACTGCCCAAGGCAGGCGCATGGATGGAGACGGTGAAGCGATTCTTCGGCGTGATGCTGCTGGCGCTGGCCATCTGGATCGTGCAGCCGTTGTTGCCGATGGGCATGCAAATGTTGCTCTGGGCAGCTTTGCTGATCTTTTCCGGTATCTACCTGCACGCGCTCGACAGCCTGCCGCATAACGCCGGCGGCTGGCAGAGGCTATTCAAGGGGGTCGGTGTCATTGCGCTGCTCCTGGGAGTGGCTTATTTGATTGGCGCACTGTCCGGGGCACGTGACATCTTGCGACCGCTGGGAGATATGGGTAGCGGAACAGTACAGACCGCAGAGGCCGTACATTTCACCCGCGTCAAGGACAACGCCGAACTCGATCGGCGCATCGCCCAGGCGGGAGGGCAAATCGTGATGCTGGATTTTTACGCCGACTGGTGTGTCTCCTGCAAGGAGATGGAGCGTTTCACTTTTGCCGATCCCGCTGTCCAAGCAAAGCTTAAGCGAGTAACGCTGCTGCAAGCCGATGTCACCGCCAATAGCGAAGCGGATAAAGCTCTATTGAAACGGTTTGGCTTGTTTGGCCCACCAGGTATTCTGTTTTTCGATGTCAAGGGGAATGAACTGGGCGATTTTCGAGTAATCGGCTATCAAGATGCCTCCCGGTTCCTTAAAACTTTGCAAGGTGTTGGATTGTAAGGCTTCTTGGCTTATCTTCGTTAAAATACTGGACAAATCACCCTAAATTGCGGCAAACTGCACGCATGAAAAATGTTCTAGTACTGCACGGACCTAACCTGAATCTGCTCGGAAGTCGTGAGCCAGAAGTGTATGGCTGTGTTACGTTAGGCGAAATTAACGAGCGTTTAGTTACTTTAGCCGATAAAAACGGCGCAAATGTGACTTGTTTTCAGAGTAACGCCGAAGCTGAGTTGGTAAATCGTGTTCAGCAAGCTCGTACAGATGGCACACAGTATATTGTCATCAATCCGGCCGCATTTACACATACCAGTATCGCTTTGCGTGATGCACTCGCGGCGGTGGGGATTCCATTTATCGAGGTGCACCTTTCCAACGTGTTTGCGCGAGAGGCTTTCCGCAAGGAATCTTACTTTTCCGATCTTGCGATCGGCGTGATAAGCGGTCTGGGTGCAGCGGGTTACGAATTTGCGGTGCAGTACGCACTGGATCATAAAAACTAATTGCTGGAGGGCATCATGGATCTGCGAAAGCTCAAGACATTGATTGAATTGGTTGAAGGTTCTGGCATTGCTGAACTTGAAATCAGCGAGGGTGAAGAGCGAGTTCGCATTACTCGCACTGTCGCTCCATCACAACAGTTGTATGCAGCAGCTCCCCAACAGGTAGTGGCACCTGCTGTAGTGCCGGTACCGGCTGCAGCGCCTTCGGTCACCGCCGAAATACCCAAGCCGGCGGCAGCAGAAGGGCATGTTGTGAAATCGCCTATGGTGGGTACTTTTTACCGCTCGGCTTCGCCGGGTTCAAAGGCATTTGTCGATGTGGGTCAGACAGTGAACAGCGGCGATACCCTGTGCATTATTGAGGCAATGAAGCTACTTAATGAGATTGATTCGGATCAGGCTGGCGTAATCAAGGCCATCCTCGTAGAGAATGGACAACCTGTAGAATTTGGACAGCCATTGTTTGTTATCGGTTAATACGGTTTTCAAAGTGGCGCAGTTTTGCGGTGCCAGACCAAATTCGGAGCAGTCAGAATGTTTGAAAATATCCTTATTGTTAATCGTGGCGATCAGTCGCCAAATGGCGGCGTAACGGGTGGATGCCGCAAACACAATCTTATCGCGGAGACAATAGATGTTTGAGAAAATACTGATCGCCAACCGCGGTGAAATAGCGTTGCGTATTCAGCGTGCTTGCCGCGAAATGGGCATCAAGACGGTTGTCGTGCACTCTGAAGCTGATGCCGATGCAAAATATGTGAAGTTAGCGGATGAATCGGTTTGCATCGGTCCAGCTTCTTCAACTCACAGCTATTTGAGCATTCCGGCGATTATCAGCGCGGCAGAAGTTACCGATGCGCAGGCTATACATCCCGGCTATGGATTTTTGTCTGAAAATGCCGACTTTTCCGAGCGCGTCGAAAAATGCGGTTTCGTATTTATTGGTCCGCGCGCCGAGACTATCCGGTTAATGGGCGATAAAGTGTCTGCCAAAAAGGCTATGAATAAAGCTGGCGTACCGTGTGTACCTGGGGTGGAAGGTGCGCTTCCAGATGAGTCCGCTGAAATTATCAAGATTGCGCGGAGTATAGGCTATCCGGTCATCATCAAAGCTTCCGGTGGGGGTGGTGGCCGTGGTATGCGTGTGGTGCATACTGAAGCGGCACTGCTCAATGCGGTGACGATGACTAAAACCGAAGCGCAGGCAGCCTTTAATAATCCCATGGTTTACATGGAAAAGTTTTTGGAGAATCCAAGGCACATTGAGATACAGGTGCTGGCGGATCAGCACGGCAACGCGGTTTATCTGGGAGAGCGTGATTGTTCAATGCAGCGTCGTCACCAGAAAATTATTGAGGAGGCACCGGCGGCGCTGCTCAACCCGCGCCAGCGTGACAAGGTGGGGGAACGCTGTGCCGAGGCATGTCGGAAGATCGGTTATCGCGGTGCGGGCACGTTTGAATTTCTGTACGAAAACGGGGAGTTTTTCTTTATCGAGATGAATACTCGGGTACAAGTTGAGCATCCGGTTACCGAGATGATCACCGGAATCGATATTGTGCAGCAGCAGATACGCATTGCCGCCAATGAAAAGTTGTCATTCAAGCAACGAGATATCGAATTTCGTGGACATGCTATAGAGTGCCGTATCAATGCCGAACACCCATATAAATTCACACCATCCCCCGGGCGCATTACAACATGGCACACCCCAGGCGGGCCCGGCATCCGGGTTGATTCACATGCATACACAAATTATTTTGTGCCACCTCATTACGATTCGATGATAGGCAAGATCATTGCTTACGGTGGCACACGCGAGCAAGCTATGGCGCGCATGCGTACTGCGCTGTCAGAAATGGCGGTTGAGGGGATAGAGACCAACATCCCGTTGCATCGGGAATTGTTGCAGGACGCAGCTTTCATGCGAGGCGGTACCAGCATTCACTATCTGGAAGAACGGCTGGCTGAACGCACTAAAGGCAAGTAATGCCGTGGCTGATGCTGACCTTTGACGCCGACGCCGAGCATGCCGAAGTGTTGAGCGAGGCTTTGCTCGAATGGGGTGCGCTCTCGGTGGATTTACTGGATGCCGATGCCGATACGCCGGATGAGCGGGTAATTTTCGGCGAACCGGGCGAACCGCCACCGGGGGTATGGCAGCACAATCGTGTCAGCGCCCTGTTCGATGCCAACCAGAATGTTACGGAGATATTACGCAATGCAGCAGCGAGCATGGGTATCAATCAACTGCCTGAATACAGCATAAATACACTGGCCGACAATGACTGGGTGCGCCTCACACAATCCCAGTTCGAGCCAATCTCAGTCTCGCAGCGACTATGGATCGTGCCGACTTGGCATACTCCCAGTGACCCCGGCGCAATTAACATTATACTTGACCCCGGTCTTGCATTTGGCACCGGAAGCCACCCTACTACTCGTTTATGTTTGCGCTGGTTGGACGAAAATATCAAGGGCGGGGAGTCGTTGCTGGATTACGGTTGCGGTTCTGGCATACTGGCCATCGCTGCGCTCAGGCTGGGAGCTGCACGTGCGGTTGGTGTTGATGTAGACTTGCAGGCTGTGACTTCAAGCCGCGACAATGCCGCAATCAATCAGATTGGTAATGCGCAGTTTTTTCAGCCTGACGAAGCTCCGGGCGGCAGCTATGACTTGGTTGTGGCGAATATACTTACCAATCCGTTGCGCATACTTGCGCCTTTGCTGGCAAAGGCTACGCGTCAGGGCGGCCGGATTGTATTGTCCGGCATACTTGAGGAACAGGCGCAGGACATCATGAATATATATCGACAATGGTTTGAAATGAATGCACCGGTATTCGAGGACGGGTGGACCTGTCTATCAGGGAGCAGGATCTAAAATGAGCGGTACAACACGCTGTCCATATTGCACCACCCGTTTCAAAATAACTGAAGCGCAAATGGAGGCACATTCTGGTATGGTGCGCTGCGGATATTGCAGACAAACTTTTGATGCACGTCCAAGTTTTGTTTCAACCCTGCCAAATCCGCAACTCGAATTACCTATCATGAATTCACCGGTCGAGACAAATTCGCCGGCCTTGCCTGTGCTCCAACCGATGACCTTGGCAGAACAGGTAGCCATTGTGGATGATGTGGAAGAAAAGCGGCCACAGGCGAACAGGTGGCCGTGGGCAGTAGCAATGTTTCTATTATTTACGTTGTTGTTTGCCCAAACCGCATATTTTTTTCGCGTAGATCTTGCGGCACGTTTCCCGATCCTGAAACCGGCGCTTATTAGTTATTGCCGATTGCTCAAATGTGATGTGCCGTTGCCGCAATATGCTGACATGATAGATATAGTGTCTTCCGAACTGGAGACTATTCCGGGCAACGATAACAGGATATACGTCAGCGCATTGTTGCGTAATCGCGCTTCTTATACACAGGAATTTCCCTCACTGGGGCTTACGCTTAGCGATAGCCGGGCCAATCTGTTGGCGCGTCGGATTTTTCAACCGGCGGAATATTTATCTCCGGCAGAAAATCGTATTGCCGGATTAAAGCCAAACAGAGAGCTGGATATTAAATTATACCTCGATACGACAGACCTGAAACCGATGGGATACCGTCTGGTCTTGTTTTATCCAAACCACGAAAACGCAGGGAATCGGTAAGCCAAAATAGAAATTGGCCACAGATTTACAATCCGAATATAATTCCTACTTACAAGCTAGACTATTTTTTGTTAATTTACTTGTACCGAATGCCACAGGCATAGGCAATGTTACCTAAGCAACCCTTGTTTGGGGGAATCTCATGGCAAGTGGAAATACTCGAGGTAAAAAAGAGCATGACAACACATCGCTACTGACTGCGATACTCGACAATGTGCTTGATGGCATCATCACCATTGATGAGCGGGGAAAAGTTGCATCGTTTAATAAATCAGCAGAAAAAATATTCGGCTATCCGGCAGCGGAAGTGATCGGGAATAACGTCAACATGCTGATGCCGGAACCGTATCATAGCCATCACGACGGGTACCTGCACAATTTTACTTCGACCGGAAAAAAGAAAATCATCGGGATTGGCCGCGAGGTTTCTGGGCTACGCAAGGATGGCTCGATTTTCCCGATGGATCTGGCGGTAAGCGAAATGTGGATAGGGGAGCAGCGCATGTTTACCGGCATCGTGCGCGATATCAGTGAGCGCATGAAAGCGATCCAGGTCAAGCTGGAAGACGAGGCAAGGCTTAACGAAGCGCAACGCATTGCCCACGTGGGAAGCTGGGACTTGAACCTGCTTACCGGAGAACTGGTCTGGTCGGATGAAATCTTTCGCCTGTTTGAAATCGACAAGGCGAAATTCGGCGCAACCTATGAAGCATTCCTCAACGCGATCCACCCGGACGATCGGGACGCGGTCAATCAGGCTTACACCAACTCCCTCCAGACCCAAACACCCTACGAGATCACCCACCGCTTGCTTATGAACGACGGGCGAATCAAGTGGGTGCAGGAGCGCTGCACCTCCGATTTCGATGCTAACGGCAAACCGCTTCGATCACGCGGTACGGTACAGGATATCAGCGAACTCAGGATGGCGGAATATGCCGCCCAGGAAAGTGCCACGCGCACCCAGACGATACTCGACAACGTGCTGGACGGCATCATCACGATCAGCGAGCGCGGCATCGTCGAATCATTTAACAAGTCAGCTGAGAAAATATTTGGCTATAGCGCAGCCGAAGTGATCGGCAACAACGTCAAGATGCTGATGCCCGATCCCTACCAGAGCCAGCATGACGGTTACCTGCATAATTACATTTCTACCGGCGTAAAAAAAATCATCGGCATCGGCCGCCAGGTGGAAGGAAAACGCAAGGACGGATCGACTTTTCCGATGGATCTTGCGGTGTCGGAAATGCGGCTGGGTGAGAAACGGATGTTTACCGGCGTCGTGCGCGATATCACCGAACGGGTGAAGATCGAACGCATGAAATCCGAGTTCATTTCCACGGTCAGCCATGAGCTGCGCACGCCGCTGACCTCAATACGCGGCTCGCTCGGATTAATTGCCGGAGGCATAGCAGGAGAGCTGCCGGCGCAGGCCAAAGCTTTGCTGGACATTGCGCACAAGAACAGCGAACTGCTGATCCTGCTGGTCAACGACATCCTCGATATGGAAAAGATCGAAGCCGGAAAAATGGAATTCCAGACCGCGCCGATCAAGTTGATGTCCCTGATAAAGCAGTCGCTGGAAGCCAATCGCTCCTATGCCGACCAATACAGGGTCACTTACCGGCTCGAAGACGAGATGCCGGAGGTGATGGTGCATGTAGACGCAAATCGCATGCTGCAAGTACTGGCCAACCTGCTCTCCAATGCGGCAAAATTCTCCCCGATGGATAGTGAGGTTACCGTAAATACAATCCTTGATGGTGAGCGTGTTCGGGTAAACATCTCGGATCGCGGAAGCGGCATTTCGGAAGAATTCCGCAGCCAGATATTCCAGAAATTCGCCCAGGCGGATTCCTCGGATACGCGCAAGAAGGGTGGTACAGGGCTGGGCTTGTCCATTACCAAAGCCATCGTTGAGCAGATGGGTGGCCGTATCGGGTTTGATTCCACCCCAGATGTGATGACGACATTCTTTATCGAATTTCCCGTCTGGCATGAAACCACTTTGCCCGTTATCCATTCGGATAACAGCAATAAACAGAAGGTGCTGATCGTTGAGGACGACCTTGATGTCGCGATATTGCTGCAGCTGATGCTGGAGAAAGCCGGCATCGCCAGCGATATCGCAAACGATGCCGCACAGGCAAAAAATCTTTTGTCGCGAGATCGATATGCCGCAATGACACTCGATCTTGCCTTGCCGGATCAGGATGGCATTTCCTTGATACGAGAATTGCGCTCGAGGCGTGAAACCGAGAAGTTGCCGATAGTGGTGGTATCGGTAAAAGCGGTTGAAGGGCGCAAGGAACTGAATGGTGATGCCTTCACCGTGTTGAACTGGATCAGCAAACCGATCAACCAGTCGCAGCTGGTCAGTTCACTGCAGCAGGTTTTGGAGACGGTCTCCGCGGGGCGTTCAAAAGTGTTGCACATCGAGGACGATCCGGACATCTATAGCGTTGTTCACGCCATCGTGGGTGAATTTGCCGATCTGGACAACGCCCGGAATCTGGCTGATGCCAGACGCATGCTGGATAGCACCCGCTATGATCTGGTGATACTCGATCTTTCGCTGCCGGACGGCATGGGTACAGAGTTGTTGCCATACCTGAATGCCGCGTCGCCGCCCGTACCGGTGCTGGTTTTCTCGGCGCAGGAACTGGGGCAAGACGAGGTAAAAAAGGTACAATCGGCACTGGTCAAATCACGTACCGACAATGGCCAGTTACTGGACATCATCAAGAAACTGATTCGAGCCTGACCGGGATACAAGGGGTGGAATATGAATGAGAAACTGGTGCGCGTACTGTACGTGGAGGATGAGCCGGACATCCAGATGGTCGCCCGGCTGGCGCTTGAATCCATAGGCGAATACACCGTGGAGATATGCGGCTCCGGCACGGATGCGCTGACGCGCGCCCCCGCCTTTCAGCCCCAGCTTATTCTGCTCGATGTGATGATGCCGGGCATGGACGGGCCAGGCACCCTCAAAAAATTGCGCGAACTGCCTGATTTTTCCGGCACCCCGGTAGTCTTCATGACCGCAAAAGTACAGCCCGGCGAAGTTTCCGAATATCTGGCATTAGGTGCGATCGGCGTAATTCCGAAGCCGTTCGACCCGATGACATTATCCGCCCAGATACAGGCTATCTGGGAGAAACTATGAGCGATGCGAAGGAATTTCATGCAAAACTGAAAGCGCTAGGCGATAGCTACGCCACGCAACTGCCGGAGAAGCTGGAGCAAATCCAGAATATCTGGGAGAAGCTGCCGGACTCGACATGGGATGACGAAAATTTCAGGAAGTTCTACCACCTGATCCACAACCTCACCGGCTCGGGCAAGACCTTCGGATTTAAAATGATCAGCGATGTTTCGCTTGTCCTTGAGCAATTTCTCAAGCCGTTGAAGGTGGCGAAGCAGCCGCTCAATCCGGAGCAAAGCGCACGTATCAGGGACTTGATCGGTGAACTGCACCAGGTCGCATCCTATCGCGATAATTCAGCGGTCAGCCTGGATGCGTTGATCGCCATTACCCGGTTTGCCAAGCCTGTGCATCCGCTGCGACGCATCTTCGTGGTGGAGGATAACCATGAATTCGCCGACGAATTGCAAATTCATCTCAGCTACTTCGGATACGAGGTCAGCGTGTTCTACAAGCTGAAAGATTTTCTCGCGGCCATGAAGAGCCAACCCAATGTGGTGGTGCTGATGGACGTAAATTTCCCCGGCGATGACATGGGCGGCATCAAGGCCATGCGGGAGATCCAGCGGGGCAGGGAATCGCCGGTCCCGGTTCTATTTGTGTCCGCCTATAACGAACTCAAGGTGCGCCTGGAAGCGGCACGCGCCGGGGGAATCGCTTACCTGAAAAAACCGCCCAACATCGGCAACCTGATCGACAAACTCGATGAACTTACTTCGTCCAGCGTTGCCAGCCCCTACCGCGTGATGGTCGTGGACGACTCCGCGGTTTTGACCGAATATTATTCGACCGTGCTGGAGCAGGCGGGATTGAAGGTGTGCTCGGTCAATGATCCGCTCATGGTCATGGAACCGCTGCAGGAGTTCGCTCCCGACCTGATCCTGATCGACATCTCTATGCCGGGGTGCAATGGTATTGAATTGGCCAAAGTCATCCGGCAACTCGATGCTTTTGTCAGCATTCCCATCGTATTCCTTTCGGCAGAAACCGATCTGGACCAGCAAATGCATGCGCTGAGCATAGGCGGGGATGATTTCCTGACCAAACCGATTCAGCCGCAACACCTGGTTTCCGCAGTTATCAGTCACGCCCACCGTTCGCAGTTGCTGCGTTCCTTCATGGTGCGCGACAGCCTTACCGGCCTGCTCAATCACACCGCGATCAAGGATCAGCTGGATCATGAAGTGATTCGCGCAAAGCGGCAGGGCTCGGCACTGTCTTTTGCGATGATCGATATCGATCACTTCAAACGGGTCAACGATACTTACGGCCACCCGGTCGGCGACAGGGTGATCAAAAGCCTGTCGCGCCTGCTCAAACAGCGGCTGCGCGAAAACGACATCGTGGGGCGCTACGGCGGCGAAGAATTCGCCGTTATTCTGATCGATACCGATGCAAAAGCAGCGACCCAGGTGCTGGATACGTTGCGCGAGGATTTTTCCAGGTTGCGCCACCTCACCGAAGAGGAGGAATTCGGCTCAACGTTCAGCTGCGGCATCGTGGACATTACCCATTACGATGATGCCGGAAAAATGTGCGAGGGCGCGGATCGGCAGCTATACCAGGCCAAGCATGCCGGCAGAAATCGGGTAAAGACCGGCTAACGCTATCTGGTGCGCAGCCATGCCAGCAATTCATCCGGCGGCATGGGCTTGGCGACATAATAGCCCTGCACCCGGTCACAGCCCAGCGAACGGATCAGTTCCAGTTCCGCTTCGGTTTCGACACCTTCGGCCACGGTCGACAATCCCAGCTTGCGCGCCATGTCCATGCTGCTTTCCAGGATCGCCATCGCATCCACGTCCTGTATGCCCCTGTTTACAAAGCTGCGATCCAGTTTCATTTCGGTGAAGGGAATGCGACCCAGTTGCTCAAAGGAGGAATATCCGATACCGAAATCATCGATGGACAGCCCGAAGCCTTTGATGCGCATCCGCGTCAGCACGTCCAGCGCGGTGGTCATGTCTTCCATCACGCCGGTCTCGGTCACTTCCAGAATGATGTCCTCAGCACGCAAGCCGACCAGCAGGGTATTGGTGAGGATATATTCCGGAAGACTCAGGTCGTTCAGCCATTTTCCCGACAGATTGATCGCCGCCTTGAGCGGATACCCGGAAGCATGCAGTTTGGCGGTTTCCTGCAGCACCGTTACCACCAGTACTTTGGATAATTCGCCGATCACGCCTTCGTGTTCCGCCACGGTAATGAAAATGTCCGGCGGAATGAATTTGCCGTCCGCACGCTGCCAGCGCGCCAGTGACTCAAGGCCTGCCGGTCTCAGGCTCAACGCATCGACCTTGGGCTGGAACCATACGCTGAATTCATTTGCAGCTATGCCCGCAAGGATATCCTCGCGCGTGACGACAGGCGCGACGAAAACGGGACGTCTTGGTTTGCCGACTTTGGCCGTGCGCGACAGCAAGTCGGCGATCTGAAGCGGCATCACCGGTTTTTGCAACTGGCCCAGCACGTGCACGCCCTGCAACCCTGCCAGCTTGCTGACCGTGTTCAGCACTTTTTCATCTGCACCGCTCATAAGTATCAAACCGCCGCCAAACTCGGTCTGGCCGATCTTGCGAATCAGTTCGACGCCATCCATTTCCGGCATATTGAGGTCGCACACCAGAGCTTCCAGTTCGCTGCTGCGCAAACTCATCTGCTTGACTGCCTCCAGGCCGTTGCTGGCGGTCAGTACTTCTGCTACCCCCAAGGTGGACAACATGTCCGACATCTGCTGCAACACTACCAGATCGTCATCGACAACCAGCACCGACTTGCAGGCAACGCGCGGCAGGTCAGCCGGTTGTACCTGGTCCATCAGATTCTGGGCATCAAGGTGCAGATCGGGTACTGCCGCCTGTACTTCGTTCAAGGCGCTATGTAATTCGGCCAGCGCTTCGTGCAACGGCGTCGCAGGATCGGCAGCTTTGTATTCCTTGCTGCGCTTTTCCAGTGCTTCGGCCAGCTTCGAAAAATGCAGTGCGCCCACGGTGCGGGCGGAGGACTTCAGTTTGTGCATCTCGCGCGAAATTGCTTCCGCATCGCCTGATTGTTTCAGCGCACCCAACCCTTCCCGCGCGGAACAGATGAAGGTGTCGACCAGTTCCCGCGCCTGTTCGAGGCTGACGCGCCCGAGGATGCGGTATAGCTGCGAGATATCCAGCACCGTTTTTGTGCTGGCTTCCAGGACGTGCGGTGCCGCCATCTCGGGGAGCGGTGTGCTGCCCAGCCAGCGTGACAATATTCTGCGCAGGCTTTCCAGCGTGATCGGTTTGGTCAGCACATCGTCCATTCCCGCCTCGCGGCAGCGCTGCAACTCTTCGCGCACTGCCGCCGCCGTGATGGCGATGATGGGAGTGTGTCCGCCGCTGTCCCGCTCGGCCTCTCGCACCGCGCGTGCGAGGGTCGGGCCGTCCATCACCGGCATGTTGAGGTCGGTGAGGATCATGTCATGACGCGTTTCGCGCCACTTCTCCAGCGCGATGGAACCGTTGGCGGCGATCTCGACATCAAATCCCAGTGTCTGCAATTGCAATTTCAGCAGCACCTGGTTCGCGGCATAATCCTCGGCCACCAGCACGCGACGTTTGCCGTTCGCTCCGCCGTGGTGCGGTATCGTTTCTGACCCGACGCCTGCCCCCGCCTGCTCGGGAGCGGGCAACTCCATCCAGAACGTGCTGCCCGCACCCAGCGTGCTTTCCACACTCAGCGTACCATGCATGTTTTCCATCAGCTTGCGGGCAATCACCAGGCCGATACCGGTCCCCTCGATCTTGCCCATTTCCGCGCCCAGCCGGTTGAAAGGTTCAAAAAGTTGCGCCTGCTTTTCCAGAGCGATGCCCATGCCGGTGTCGGTAATCGCAATCCGTATCTTTCCCTTCGCAAGCGGGCTGCACTTCACCGTCACCGTGCCCCCCTCGCGGTTGTATTTGATCGCGTTGGAAACCAGGTTGTTGAACACCTGCAACAGGCGGCGGCGATCCGCCGTCACCTTGAATGCTGCGCAGCTCACGTCCTTGATCAACCTGATGTTGCGCGCTTGCGCCGACTTGCTGTTCAGGGTGCAGCATTCGTCGATGACCTCCGGCAAATCCAGCGCGGCAAACTGCATCTCCATGCGCCCGGACTCGATGCGCGCCAGATCGAGCAGATCGTTCACCAGCGACAGCAGATAATCTCCGGCACGCCGGATCTCGTGCGCATTCTCCACCGTGTGTCCCGGCAAACCGGCATCGATTTCCATCAGCTGCGCATAACCGAGGATGGCGTTGAGCGGCGTGCGCAATTCATGGCTCATGCTGGCCAGGAACAAACTCTTGGTGCGGCTGGCCTGTTCCGCCTCTTCCTTGGCAGCCAGCAACTGGGCGGTGCGGTCTTGCACCCGCTGTTCCAGCACTTCGTTAAGGCGTAGCAAGGCGGCCTCGGTATGCTTGCGCTGCGTGATGTCGGTGACAGTTCCCACGTAGCCGCGCAACTTGCCATCCATGCCGAATTCCGCACGAGCCTGCGTCATCACCCAGACAACTTGCCCCCGAGGTTGCATGAAGCGATGCTCCAGCATATAAGTCTCGGAATTTTGAAGCGCATCGTTCCACTTCTCGAAAACGCTTGCACGATCATCAGGATGTATCGCCTCTACCCAGCCCTCGCCCAAGGCTTCTTCCATCTTCCGTCCTGACATCTCGCAATAATTCTCGTTCACATAGACACAACTGCCCGAAGGGTCCGTGCGGAAAATGCCCACCGGGGCAACCTTTGCCAGCGTGCGGAACAGCGATTCGCTCTGCTCCAGTTTCAACTCGGCCTTCCTCAGCCGGGTGATGTCCTGCACGGTTCCCACCGAACGCAGCGGCTTGCCCTCGGCGTCGAAATCCGAATGGCAGCGCTCTTCCACCCACTTGATACGCCCGTCACTCATTTTCAGGCGGTGCGTTATTTCGTAAGGCGCACGTGTAGTGAGCGAGTTGGTGTAGGCCTGATTTACTCTGTCGCGGTCATCCGGGTGGATGCCGTTCAGGAAGGCTTCATAGGTCGCGCCGAATTGCTCCTTATCGATCTCGAACAGATTGAATATCTCGTCTGACCAGAATAAGCGGCCGCTGGCCAGATCGAGTTCCCAGCTTCCCACCTGTGCGATGCGCTGCGCTTCATTCAGTTTTTCTTCGTTTTCGCGCAACCTCGTATCCGCTTGCGTGCGTTCGGTCACGTCCGTGCCGACGCTGATCATAAAATTCACTTTGCCATCGGTATCAAGCAACAGGGTGTTGTTCCAGTCGATCAGGTAACGGGAGCCGGCCTTGCTTACCCAGTAGTTGGTATAGTGGCCAGATAAAGCCTGCGGGTTATCCTTCAGCAACTCAAAGGCATTCCGGCGTATTTCCGCGGCATCCTCAGGTGGCAGCAACGTATCCCATGGATAGTTTCCTTTGACTTCTTCAAAGGCGAAGCCGCTCAGTTTTTCGCAGGCCTGGTTAAAGCTTACGATGCGGCCATCTGCATCCAGCACTACCACCAGCGCACCAGCATGCTCAATCACCGAATCGGCCAACAGTTGCGAGCGTTGCAATTCACCGGAGAGTTGTTGTTGTGATGAAAGCAACTCGGCTAATCGGGCTGTAAGCACACCAAACTCGTCCAGGGATAGCGGCTGCAGATTTTTGCGCACACGTTCGGAAAATTGATTAGCTCCCGAAGCTATGAAAGCTTCAAGTGGCCAAATACTTTGGCGCAAGCTGCTCCAAGCCAGCCAAGTGCAAAACAACGAAATAACTGCCAGCAAAGGCCAGAGGATCAACTCGATAAATTCAACATCATTTCGTTCGTTGATGTGGTGGCCGATCATGGTGCTTTCGACCAGTAACGGCACAATAATACCGAGCATCAGTATTTTCACCCACAACGGAATGGCAACGGCCGAGATGCCGCGTGGGCCCAAGTAACGTCCGAGACGATCGATGAAAAAGAAGAATATCGGGTAAGCACTGATCAGCACTACCGGGAGCAAGCCGATCTGGTTGTACAGATGCTGGCGTAGGGTGTAGTGGCGCACGTCCATCGTTTCGAGCGCGAAATCGGCAAACAGCGCGCCGCCGATGGAATATAACGTCACCGCACCGAATAACGTCCACGGCAGACGCGCGAAAAAACGCTTCGCCCGGTCTTGTGCAACGGTATGCTCAAGTTGCGTCAGCCCGACTAAATATCGCACTGTTGCAGGCACCAGGAGGATGCCTGCCAGCAGCACAGTGCCAACATAGAGCAGCACCCGGTAATCCAAAAAAATATAATAGAACTCGGGCAAGGGATAGAAGCCCATAAAACCCATCAGGCTTCCGCCGATAAAGGGTGGCATCAATGCGGCAAGCGAAATGGAAATATAAGTGCAACGCCGCAGTTGCACTTCACTCAACACGGCTCCCCTTGTGGCGACATTGATCTTTTCCGGCTTACTCATAAGGGTCTTCTTCAATCCAAAAGATGTTAGGTGAAATTCGTTCAGGTATATCTTTCCACCGTGCGCAACAAACGATCAACATCCAGCGGCTTGGTCAGGTAATCCGCAAAGCCCGCCTCGAGTCCGCGCTCCTTGTCGCCCATCATCGCATTGGCCGAGATGGCGATGACTGGAATGTGCGCGGTGCGCTCGTCGGCCTTCAGAAATGTCAATGCCTTGTAGCCGTCCATGCCGGGCAGGTTGATGTCCATCAGGATTAGCGCGGGGGGGTGGTCATAAGCCATTTTGATGCCGATCTCGGCGGTATGCGCGTCAAGCAATTCCAGATTATTCCGGCTGGCGAAGATCTGCTGCATCAGGCGCATGTTCATCGGGTTATCCTCGATATATAACACTGCAGTCCTGCCGGTTGGCCCGGCAATCGTGCCTGGGTTTGGCTGATCCTGCGCTTCCGCCGCGGAATTTTTAAGCGTATGGTGATGGTTAACCTCAGTGAGCGGCAGTTCGATCCAGAACGTGCTGCCTTGCCCTGCGCTGCTTTCAAACCCGATGCTGCCATTCATTGCTTCGACGATGCGTTTGGTGATGACCAGCCCGATGCCAGTGCCTTCGATGTTGCCGCGCTCCACGCCAAGCCGATCGAAGGAATTAAAGATGCGAGCATGCTTGTCGGCAGCAATACCGATCCCGGTATCGGCCACGCTGATGCGCACCTTATCACCGCTGATGCGGCATGAAACACGTACCGATCCCTGCGGTTTGTTGTATTTGATGGCATTGGTCAGCAGGTTGATCGTGACCTGGCGCAAGCGTACATAATCCGCCATTACGATGATTTCGTCTTCGCTGCAGTCCGCCTCGATCACGTCGATACGCTGTGCAGTCGCCAAAGACGCGACCATCGTCAAGCTGTCTTTCACCACCGTCCGAACCGGTACCGGCTCCAGCGAAAGTTCCAGCTTGTCCGCCTCGATGCGCGCGAGGTCTATCATGTCGTTGACCAGCGACAGCAAGTGTTGTCCGGCACGCTCGATCTCTCGGGCATTCTCGCGCGTTTCGGCGGGCAACTGTATGTTCGCCGCGAACAGTTGCGAGAAGCCGAGGATGGCGTTGAGCGGCGTGCGCAGCTCGTGGCTCATGCTGGCAAGAAATTCACTCTTGGCGCGGCTGGCGGATTCGGCTTCCTCCTTGGTCTTGATCAGCGCCTGCTCGGCCAGCACCAATTCCGTAACATCCTGTGAGGTACCGATCAACCCGACCAGCTTTCCTTCCGCATTGACACGGCCACGGGCAAGTTCATGCACGTGACGGATGGTGCCATCCGGCCGGATGATGCGATGCACAAAATCGAAGATGCCGGTTTCCGCCGCGATGCGTGAATTCTCGTTGACGATGCCCATATCGTCCGGATACACCGCCAGGAAATAGGACTGTGGTACCGGTTTGAATTGATTGGGGGCATATCCAAAAATCCGGAAGGTTTCATCCGACCAGAAGGCGGTGTCGGCCTCAAAATCGACTTCCCAGCTTCCCAGATGCGCCTGGGCTTGTGCGGCTTCCAGTTTTGCGCGGCTTTCTGCTAGTGCGATTTCGTTTTTCCTGTACTCGGTGACATCCTGCACCGTGCCGCTTAATTTTTTCAGCTTGCCTTCGCTGTCCGTTTCCACCTTGGCAAGCTGGTGTACGTACCTGACTTCGCCATTCGGGCGAATGATTCGATGAACAAAGCCGAAACTGCCCGTCCTGGCAGATTCGTTACCGTTGCGTATCACTATCTCCATATCTTCGGGATGCACTGCATCGAAAAAAGCTTTTGCGCTGGGCTTAAAGTTGGCAGGGTCTCGCCCGAATATCCGGTACGTTTCTGTCGACCATCGCGCCTCGCCGGTAGTCATGTCGGAATCCCAGCTACCGAGATGCGCTTGTGCTTGCGCTGCTTCCAGCCTGGCGCGGCTTTCTTCCAGCGCGGCATTGATCCTCTTGCGCTCGGTAATGTCGGTGATGAAGCCATACCATAACACGGAACCGTCTTCCTCCCGTCTGGGCGACGATTCTCCAAACAACCAGCGCTGTGCACCGCTGACATTTTTTACACGGAACTCATGGCGCCATCTGGTCAAATTCCGTGCCGATACCTGTACGGAATCCATCACACCAGCTATATCCTCCGGGAGGATATTGACGAATGCCCTGGAGGCATCTTCTCGCACCTCTTCCGAATCAACACCGAGGATGTCGCGGATGGCTTGGTTTGCATAGGGAATACTGGTGGTACCATCAGGGCGCAAACGGAACTGGTAAACAATGCCGGGCACCTGGCTGGCGATATTGTTGAGCCGATCCAGCGCTTCTTTTAATGCGATTTCCGCTTCCTTGCGTGCGCTGATGTCGCGACACGAGCCATATATCCGGCCGTCAGGCAGCACGGCCGCATTCATTTCGATGGCTATTTTTCGGCCGTCTTTTTTTACCAATCTGATTTCCTGATAAAGCACTCCGTCTGCGAGCAATTTTTCGTGGAAGTTTTTGCGGTAGGCCTCACGCCAATCTGCAGGAACGAGATTGTAAATACTCATGGTTAGCAACTCTTCACGGCTGTAGCCTAACATTGAAACGGCCCTGTCATTGACATAGGCCCAGCGTTCGTTTTTATCGGCTATAAACACGGCATCCGCCGCGTTATCAAGTACCATATTCAACTGCTGTTCATTTTTTTGTAGATCTTCCTCGACCTGCTTGCGTGTGGTGATGTCCCAGCAGTAACCGATGTAGCCTTCAAATTCTCCCGTTTCGCTGAAACGCGGAATGCCTGTATCGGCAATCCAGCCATAACTGCCGTCGGCGCGGCGTAAGCGGAATTCCATCTCGAAGGTACGGCGCTCATTGAATGCATCCGAGCAACACTGCACGGATTTATCCAGATCATCGGGATGCATGCCGGCAGCCCAGCCCAGCCCGAGCTCCTGCTCCATCGTGCGCCCGGTGTATTCCAGCCAGCGCTTGTTGTACCAGGTACCGAGATTTTTCGTATCGGCCAGCCAGATCAGCGCGGGAGCCTGATCCGCCATGTTGCGGAAACGCGTTTCGCTTTCCTGTAACGCGGCAGCGGTTTCCTTGATGCGGGTGATGTCGGTGCGGATGGAAATATATTGGTAAGGTTTTCCGTCGGAGTGTAGAAAAGGCACGATGCTGGTGTTTACCCAATATAAACTGCCGTCCTTGCGTTTATTGCAGATTTCACCGTGCCAGATACGGCCGCTTTTGATCGTGTGCCACAAATCGGCGAAATAATCGGGAGAATGATGGCCGGATTTAACCATGGTATGCGTGTTGCCTAACAGCTCTTCCCTGCTGAAACCGCTGACTTCGCAGAACAGGTCGTTCACAAATATGATGTTCCCGGATGCATCCGTGCTGCTGACGATCGCATGTGCATCCAGCGCCTGCTGCTGCCGCTCGCGCTCATAGAGGGTGGAACGAAGTACCTCGCTTTGATCATGATTCTGGCGAAAACGCCTTGCGTGCATTTCCACAACGGCGACCAGATGATCGGGGGCCACCGGTTTGGTCAGGAAGTGGTCTCCCGCCCGGTCCAGCGCTAAGAGTTGTCTGGATATATCGGCTTCCACGGAAAGATAGATGACGGGAATATCGGCATGCCTGGTATCGTCACGCAATATGGCCGCGAGTTCAGTGCCGGTACATTCCGGCATATACATGTCCAGCAGCAACGCTTCGGCATGGAATTCATCCAGGATTTCCTCCACCAGCAGCGGATTGCTGGATTCCCTGACTTCCATGCCTGCTTGTCGCAATATCAGCGCATGTATTGCAAGCTGGTCTAAATCATCATCTACCAGCAATACACGGTAAGGTTCAGCGGGAATCAGCGAAGCGGATTCATTGACTGCCTGCAACAGTGTTTCACGCTGAACTGGTTTGGTCAGGTAACGCGTGGCTCCGGCACGATAGGCAGCCAATTTGGCAGGCATATCGCCCCGTGCCGAGGTAAAGATCACGGGTAATTTGTTCAGGCACTTGGTTCGCATTTCATGGACGATATGCGCTCCAGCGTCGTTCCCTTCCGGGAAAATCATATCCATGATTACGGCGGCGGGAATTTCCTGTCGGCTTTGGCAGGCGTTTCGGAAATTACTCAAATCATTGAACACTTCCACCCGAAAACCATTCTCCTCCAATGCGGTTCGCATCCAATCGGTTAGCTCTACATCATCGTCCACGATTACAATATGTTGTGAAGTTTGCCGTTTCTCCGCAAGCGGCACAGCGCTATGGCTGGGTTGTTTGGAGTGATAGGCAAGGTTTTTTAGTGCTTTGCGCATATCGTGCAATTTGCCCGGATCGGGAGTTTTGTCTGCGGAGGTAGATGTTGCGATGAACTCAAGTTTGCGGGCAGCCTCGAAAACCTGCATCAGGCGATAGGTTCCCGCCACGCCGGCCAGACTGTGCGCTTCGCGATTCAACTGTTCAATCGCTTTCAATTCGCCATTTGCTACCGCATCCAGCAAGGGTTCGAGCGCAGCCACGCGACCGGGCAAGCGACCGATGAATTCATCGCGCAAACGAGTCAATGTAGCCTGGATAATTTTTTCCATGATGGCCTTTAGGTCTGTTCCGGCAGATATATATTACTATATACCGTAGTAATTTGGTCAAATTATGTGACTGTCCATGCTATGAGTCACTCGCGTACATTTGCTGTCTTGCATGATAGGGTTACATTGCGGCTACCCACGAATTAACTTATGATGGTCTTATGGTTTGTCTCTATGTATTTCTTCAACGAAACAGCCTTCAATCGCTTTCCTGACTTTTTAGGAGGACATCATGATATATCTCCGTTTTATTACTAAGTTGTTATTCATGGCGCTGTTTGCATTCGCCGTTTCCAGTTGTGCGAGCAAAACCAAGGTAGAAAGCGACCTGGGCCTCAAAGGCGCCCCTGATTGGGTAAACGAAGGCACCAATATCCTGAACGACAAGGATGGGCGTTTGTTCCACGGTGTGGGCTCAGCTTCGGAGATGGGTGACATGGCTTTGCAGAAATCAGTTGCTGATGACCGTGCCCGTGCAGAGGTGGCGCGTGTCCTGTCGTCATATATGGATGTGGTTTCCAGCGACTATATGGCTTCAGCCAAATCCAGCGGGGCAAATGTCAGCGAGGAGGCCGTCTCGCGCCAGATCAAGGCATTGACCAAGGTTAACCTGACTGGCGCAAAGATCATCGGTAGCTGGCGTGATACCAAAACCAATACCATTTATTCCATCGCCGAACTGGACATGAAGCACGTAAAAGACACATTGACTGGGACGCAGGAGATGAACGAAGACATGAAGCGCTATATCGAGAACAGCGCCGATAACATTTTTGACCGCATTGCCAAGGAGAATAAGTGATGCACTGTACACTGACAGAAAATTTCCGGATTGTGTTGATGGTATTGGTCATGTCGATGGCGGCTGGATGTTCTACTTCCGTGACGCGCATGGATGCGGGCGAAGTGAAGGACTTGAGCGGAGCCTGGAACGATACAGATTCACAACAGGTATCGGAGGAAATGATCAAGGATGTGCTGGAACGCCCGTGGTTCAGCGAGTTTTCCCGAGCTCAGAACCGTCAGCCGGCAGTGATCGTGGGAGAGGTGAACAACCTGAGCCATGAGCATATCAACGTCAATACTTTTGTCGCCGATATGGAGCGCGCGCTGATCAACTCCGGCAAGGTGCAATTCGTCGCTTCATCGACGGAACGTCAGGAGATACGCGACGAACGCAAGGATCAGGATATTCACGCCAGCGAAGAGACGCGCAAGCCGATGGGACAGGAGAAGGGTGCCGATTTCATGCTGAAGGGCACCATCAACACCATCATCGATGCTTCAGGCAAAACGCAATTGCGTTATTACCAGGTGGATCTGACGCTGATCAGCATGGCGGATAACCGCAAGGTTTGGATTGGCCAAAAGAAAATCAAGAAACTGGTGGAGCGTAGCAACCTGAAATTTTAATTGAAGGTTATGTAATTGAATGAAAGCCAATTAAAGATTGGACGTTGTGCGGGATGTTGCATCACGCACCTTATTGGAGTACTTGTTCTGTCTGGTTGCGCTACTTATAGCGATTCGTTCGGGGTCGTTGAACGCAATCTAGCCACTGGAAATTACGAAGCTGCACTAAGTGTTGTTGAGAAGCAATCCGACTCCAGGACTGGACATGTACTTTTTCTGCTTAACAAGGGCATGATCCTGCGCATGAAGCGCGATTTTGCCGCTTCCAATGAGTCGTTTGAAGCGGCAAAGATTGAAATGGAACGCCTATATGCTGCCAGCATCAGCGAAAACGCCCTGTCGTTTGTAGTTAATGACGCAACAGTGAGTTATGTGGGTGATGCTCATGAGCAGGTATTGGTGCATCTATATATGGCGCTTAATTATCTGGAACTTGGGCAGATCAATGAAGCGAGGGTAGAAGCTCTGCAGGTAGATATCAAGTTGCGCGAGATCGGGGAAAAGGTCCCGGACAGCAAATATACAGAAGATGCCATGTCTCGCTATCTTTCGGGACTAATTTATGAGGAGCTGGAAGAATGGGACGATGCCATGATTGCGTATCGAAAATCCTATGAGGCCTACAAGAGTTATCAAGCTGATTTTGGGCTGGAAATGCCGGATATGCTTAAGCATGATCTGGTGAGGGTGGCGCAGCGGCTAGGGTTGACGGGCGAGGCGGATCAATATAGCAAAGAATTTGGCATTGATGCAGAGGTGAATGAACCTGTGCCGGATCGGCAAGGAGAACTGATCTTTGTTTTGAATAATGGCTTGGCGCCGATCAAGCGCGAAAGGGCGGTGAGCACATCGGGACCGCCGCCCTCGGTTGCAGTAGAGGCGGCCACGCACAAGCAAGCCAGAATAGCGCAGCCGGTGATAGTCAACATAGCTATCCCTTACTACGAATCCCGTTCTGGCAAGGCATTGAATGCACGCGTCAGCGCCGTAGGCAAGCAGTCCACTACCCAGATAATGGAGGATATTGACGCGATCGCCAGAGCAAGTCTGGATGCCCGTATGCCTGCTATAACAGCACGTTCGGTTGCCCGCGCGATCGCCAAGGGGGCGATACAGGAGTCTGTTGATCGCGCCGGAAGCAGGGATAGCGACCCTGCGATAGAATTGCTCGGTTCTTTTTTTATTCGCGTGGCATCAATTGTAACTGAACGCGCTGATACACGCAGTTGGCTGACGTTGCCGGCCAATCTCCAATTGGCACGTCTGGCGTTACCACCAGGCAGTTACGTTGTCACAGTTGAGTTGCTGGGCGAAGAAAAGCGGGTAATTTCAACTCGGGAATATCAGAACGTGGTCATCAAAGAAAGGCGCAAGACGTATTTGACTGAGCATTGGATTTCTAATTAACAGTATCACAAGGAGATGAACATGAATAAATCTGTTTTAGCCATCCTTGCGCTATTAATCGCATTGCTGTCTGGCTGTGCCAGTACATCGCCCGCAACTCCGGAGTGGATCAGTGGTGACAGTGCTCAATACAAAAATTCCGAATACCTGATTGGACGCGGGCAAGCCGCAACGGCGGAAGAGGCCAAGGATCGCGCGCGCGCCGATTTGTCCAAGATATTCCAGGTGTCAGTCGTATCGGAAAGCGAGGACATCCAGCAATTCCGGTCGAACTTGGGGGAGGGCAAACCCGAATATGAGGGGGAGGCCACACGCCGCATATCCACCCGTACCGAACAAATCATTCACGGTATACAGATTGCGGAACTTTGGCAGGATGCTGATCATCAGCTGTTTCATGCGCTGGCCATCATGCCGAGGTTGCAAACAGCCGCCAGCCTGCGCCAGCAGATCGACCAGCTGGATACGGCTACCATCAGCCATATCGAGCAGTCCCGCAACCAGAACGACTTGTTCCTTAAAATCGCTGCCGCCAATCAGGCATTCGAAACCCAACGGGAACGCACGGCGTTACAAAAATCGCTGCAAATCGTCGATATCACCGGTCGTGGCATTGATGAAAAATGGAATAGCGGAAAACTGAAAAACGACCTGGATGAATTGCTGAAGCGGGTTCGGATAACCTACCAGGTGACTGCCGAATCGATGCCGGGTCTGGAGAATGTCGTATCGGGCGCGTTGGCTCAGTCCGGTTTTATGATCGAGACTGGGCAAAACCCGGATTTTGTTTTGCAAGCAGGGATGCAGCTGAATGATCTGGGATTAAAGGACGGCTGGTACTGGCAGCGAGGCGTACTGGAAGTCACACTGTCGGAAAAAACCACAAACCGTGTGCGTGGTGCCAAGCGATGGAATATCAAGGGTAATGCACCTGACCGGGAAAGTGCGGCGAAACGCGCTTTAAACCAGGCGGACAGGGTGCTGAAACAAGAATTGCGGGCGGCCATCATCGACATGGCAACTACCCGTTGACCGCCCCTTTCTAAAATTTGTCACGCTGGGCCATTTCCGGCATAATCTGCTCGCCGTTCAAACCTATGGAAGAGCGTGTCACCCGTCAGTATTGAACTAAGGCAGTGACACCGCCGAAGGCGCAACACCCGTAACCGCTCAGGCTCAAGGAACCATAGATACAGGCGAATCTGGAGAGCGTCATTTTTGACCACCGAAGGGGCACGCAACGTCAGTTGTAATCTCTCAGGTACCAAGGACAGATGGGGCGCAGCACGAAACCGTGCTGCGCCTTTTTTATTGTTCAGTTGCGGCTAACCTGTAGATAAGTCTCCACTGTCCCTTAATGTTTTGAAAGAAACCATGACTCTTAAGCAAACACCTCTCAATGCAGCACACCGCGCGATGGGCGCGAAGATGGTCGATTTCGGCGGATGGGATATGCCGGTAAACTACGGCTCACAGATCGACGAGCATCATCAGGTTCGAAATGATTGCGGCATGTTCGATGTCTCTCACATGCGCGTGGTAGACATGAAGGGTGACGGCGTACGCCAATTCCTGCGTTATCTACTGGCAAACAATGTCGACAAACTGACCATGCCTGGCAAGGCGCTCTACTCTTGCATGCTGTTGGACAACGGCGGCGTGATTGACGACCTGATTGTGTATTTTTTGAACGAGCAATGGTTCCGACTGGTCGTGAATGCGGGAACTGCGGACAAGGACATCTATTGGATGAAAAAACAGGCCTCGCAACATGCGCCGGGACTGGATATCGCCGATCATCCCGAATTGGCAATGATCGCGGTGCAGGGGCCGAACGCACGCACAAAAGTCTGGGAAGCGTTGCCCGGCAGCAAAGAACTGACAGAAAACCTGATACCGTTTAGTGCGATTGAGATGGGAACGATGTTCATCGCGCGCACCGGCTACACTGGAGAGGACGGCTTTGAAATCATGATTCCTGCTAATGCTGCACCTTTCTTGTGGGCCAATCTGGCTGAAAAGGGCGTAAAACCGATCGGCCTCGGTGCGCGCGACACGCTGCGCCTTGAGGCAGGTATGAATTTATACGGACAGGACATGGACGAGAGCGTGAACCCGCTGGAATCGGGTCTGGCCTGGACGGTTGACTTGAAGAGCGAGCGTGATTTCATCGGCAAGGCGGCTCTATTGGTGAATCCACCCAAGCGCAAGCTGGCCGGACTCGTTTTGCAGGATCGCGGTGTGCTGCGTGGTCATCAGCAAGTCAACTCTGCACATGGGGCAGGGGAAATCACTAGCGGCAGTTTTTCTCCCACCCTTGAAAAATCCATTGCGCTGGCGCGCGTACCAAAAGAAGTTCAGGTAGGCGACAGTGTACAAGTTTCGATACGCGATAAAATGCTTTCAGCAACAGTCGTAAAACATCCGTTTGCCCGCAACGGCAAAGGCTTGATTTAACTTTACTTGAGGACATAAACCATGAGCAATCCGGCCAATCTTAAATACACCGCATCACACGAATGGGTCAAAACCGAAGCCGATGGCACCATCACCATCGGCATCACGGAACACGCGCAGGAGCTGCTGGGCGATATGGTCTTCGTTGAACCGCCGGCTGTCGGTCGCAAATTGAAAGCCAAGGAGGAGTGCACCGTCGTGGAATCGGTCAAGGCTGCTGCCGACGTCTACGCACCGGTATCCGGCACGGTGACCGCCGTAAATGAGGAGCTCGACAGTGTCCCCGAAAAGATCAACGAAGATCCCTATGCGGCATGGATATTCAAGATGAAGCCGGATAGTGTTGCCGATGTGGCTGCGCTGCTCGATGCAAAAACTTACCAGGCGGTGGTCGACAGCGAAGCGCACTAGATTTCTTGTGCGATTGTGTTTACCGAAACGATTCTACACCTCTAACCTTTTAAACCTTTTGTCCCGACATGATCAAGACCGACCAATTCGTCAATCGCCATAACGGCCCCTCTGAACCGGAAGTTCAGGGCATGCTGCGCAAGATCAATGCTCCCTCCCTGGATGCATTGATTGACCAGACCATTCCCGCGGCGATACGCCTGAAACAGCCGCTGCGATTGCCGGAAGGGATGTCCGAATATGCCTACCTTAAATTCCTTCGCGGCATTGCGGCGAAAAACAGGTTGTACAAAAGTTATATCGGTCTGGGGTATTACGACACCATCGTGCCGCCGGTGATACAGCGCAACATCCTGGAAAATCCGGGCTGGTATACCGCCTATACGCCTTACCAGGCCGAGATCGCCCAGGGACGACTCGAGGCACTGCTGAATTTCCAGACTATGGTGATCGACCTTACCGGTATGGAGATCGCCAATGCCTCGCTGCTCGATGAAGCCACAGCGGCGGCCGAAGCGATGACCATGTTGCACGGCCTGCGTTCGCGTGAAGCGGTGGAGCAGGGCAGGAACAGTTTCTTCGTTTCGCATGAATGCTTTCCCCAGACCATTGAGCTGCTGAAGACCCGCGCCGCGCCGTTGGGGATCAAACTGGTGATCGGCGATTTCAAGACCGTTACGCTGAACAATGAGATGTACGGTGTGCTGCTGCAATACCCTACGGTCGACGGCGCGGTGCACGATTACGCCGGTTTTGTCGCACAGGCCAAATCGAACGGGATGACCGTCGCCGTAGCGGCCGATATTCTCAGCCTGGTGTTGCTCACGCCACCCGGCGAATGGGGCGCGGATGTGGTGGTCGGATCGACGCAGCGTTTCGGTGTGCCGATGGGTTATGGCGGCCCGCACGCAGCTTACTTCGCCTGCCGCGATGCGCACAAGCGTTCGATGCCGGGCCGCATCATCGGCATGTCGGTCGATGCCGATGGCAATCCAGCGCTGCGCATGGCATTGCAAACGCGTGAACAGCACATCCGCCGTGAGAAAGCGACATCGAATATCTGCACGGCCCAGGCATTGCTGGCCATCATGGCCAGCATGTATGCGGTGTACCACGGAGCGGAAGGATTGCGCGGCATCGCGCGTCAAGTCCACCAATATGCCGTGATGCTGGCAAACGAACTGAAGAAGCTCGGCTATACCGTTGCGTATGACAGTTTCTTCGATACGATCAAACTCACCCACACAGACAACGTCAAGATACATGCCCTGGCCGAAGCGGCTCAGATCAATTTGCGCTACACCGATGACGGTTTGACGATCTCGCTGGACCAGACTACCGATGCCGACGCGCTGAATGCGCTATTGCAGGTGCTGGGTCAGGCCGTTGGCAAGCATGCATCGGTTGTCACTGAGCTGCAGGCTTTCGCGCAATCCTCGCATATCCGGCTGCGCCAGTCGGCGATCCTGAATCACACGGTATTCAACACTTATCATTCTGAATCGGAGATGATGCGTTACATCAAGCGGCTGGAGAACAAGGATCTCTCGCTGACCCACTCGATGATCTCGCTGGGGTCCTGCACGATGAAACTGAACGCAGCTTCCGAACTGTTGCCGCTGACCTGGCCGGAATTCGCCAATCTGCACCCCTTCGTGCCGATGGAACAGGCGGAAGGCTATCAGGAGATCATTGCCGGCCTGGATGCCGACCTGTCCGAGATCACCGGTTTTGCCAAGATGAGTTTCCAGCCCAACAGCGGCGCGCAAGGTGAGTATGCCGGCCTGCTGGTGATACAGGCTTACCATCGTTCGCGCGGCGAAGGCCAGCGCAACGTGGCGCTGATTCCGGCATCCGCGCATGGCACCAACCCGGCCAGTGCGGCAATGTGCGGCATGAAGATCGTGGTGGTGAAATGCGACAAGAACGGCAATATCGATATCGACGATTTGCACCAAAAAGCGGAGGAACACAAAGCCGACCTGTCCTGCCTGATGGTGACCTACCCGAGTACGCATGGCGTGTATGAAGAAGGTATCAAGGACATCACCCGTATCATTCACGACCATGGCGGACAGGTGTATATGGACGGCGCAAACATGAACGCGCAAGTCGGCCTGACCAGCCCCGGCAACATCGGAGCGGACGTGTGCCACCTTAACCTGCACAAGACCTTCGCCATCCCGCACGGCGGCGGCGGGCCTGGCATGGGCCCGATCGGCGTGGCGGCACATCTGGCGCCTTTCCTGCCCAAGCATCCGGTGGTCAAGACCGGCGGCACACAGGGTATCCACGCGGTGTCGGCCGCACCCTACGGCAGCGCGCTGATCCTGCTGATCTCCTACGGCTATATCAAGATGATGGGCGGTGACGGCCTCAGCGAAGCGACGCGCACCGCGATCCTTAACGCTAACTACGTCAAGGAATCCCTCAAAGACCACTATGTCACGCTGTACAGCGGCAGTAATGGGCGCTGCGCCCACGAGATGATCCTTGACTGCCGTGAGCTCAAGAGCGAAGGCATCGAAGTTGCCGACATCGCCAAGCGGTTGATGGACTTCGGCTTCCATGCGCCCACAACCTCCTTCCCGGTGGTGGACACACTGATGGTCGAACCGACCGAGAGCGAATCCAAGGAAGAACTGGATCGTTTCTGCCAGGCCATGATCGCGATACGCGAAGAGATTGCGGACATCATTTCGGGCAAAGTAGACAAAAAAGACAACGTCCTGAAACTTGCGCCGCATACGGCCAAGGCGGTAGTCACCAGCGATTGGAAGCGTAGCTATTCGCGCGAGCAAGCGGCGTATCCGCTGCCATGGGTACGCGACAATAAATTCTGGCCCAGCGTGGCGCGGGTGGACAATGTATACGGCGACAAGAACCTGATCTGCTCATGTCCGCCGATTGAATCATATGTTTGATTTTGTGCCGCAATTTAAATGCAGGAAAGCATTGCATTGCGGAGATTTATTTGCACACAAGAAGCCAGCAAGTAGGTTAGTCTTTGCTTGTAGACTTCTCGGAACAGGAGAGTTTAGGTGGAAAATCCTCATAAGCACCGCCCAGGTATAACTCATGGTTTGCGCGCTATGGGCGTGGCATTGCAAGGCTTGCGCGCTGCTTGGCAGCATGAGGATGCCTTTAGACAAGAAGTGGTTATTGCCTTTCTAGCTATTCCCGTTGTACCGTTGTTGCCGGTCTCGGTGCTTGGAAAGATTATGATGGTTGCAAGTATCTTGCTGGTGCTGATCGTTGAGTTGATAAACTCTGCTCTTGAAGCGGCGGTTGATCACACCTCGCTGGAACACCATGCTCTGGCTAAGTGTGCCAAAGATATAGCAAGTGCCGCAGTGTTGTTGAGTATTGTAAACGTTATTGCTGTATGGGGTTTGGTGTTGTTTTTCCACGCTTGATTACAACAAGACCGCTAATGCGGAACCAATTAGATGATTAACATGCCTTAAATTGGTTAGTGGAACACTGCATTGCTAAAGCCCTGGCTTCAGCAATTTGATTGCTGGTCATTTGCCGGGTTAATAACTTGAGTTCATCGGGGGCCCTGGAAGAAAGGCTCAGCCACATGTATCCTCGAACGTAATCTGGCGGCATTCCCAGCCCTCTGGCATACATTATGCCGAGGTTGTATTGTCCGTGCTTATCACCGTGCTCGGCAGCGAGGCGATACCACTTTGCAGCGATCTTGTAGTCCTGCGGTACGCCGGTTCCCAAATCGTACATTTCTCCCAGAATATTTTGAGCCAGAATATTTCCACTTTTTGCAGATTTTTTAAACCATTTTGCTGCAATCTCGTAGCTCTGGGTAACTCCTTGTCCCAAGGAATACATCACTCCAAGACTTAATTGTGCTTGGGCATTATTCTTTTTCGCCAGCTTGGTGTAGACCTCAAAGGCCTTCGCATAATTTCCGGCAGAGTAGGCACTTTGTGCGTCATAAAGGGTGCTGGCTATTGTTGGGACAGACAGGATGCACCCCAGGAAAATCCAAGAGAATCCAGTTGTTAACAAGCGAGCTATAATCATAATTTTTTTTCCCCGTTGATTTAATTTTAACAGGGCTTAGGTTATGTGACGGAAGCTTTACTCTAGAAAACAAGACAACAGTTTGTAGCGTAATACTTCCGTGCATCGTGTGTCAGCCGATTTCTTGTTACGCTCGCCTCCAAGTGGTACCGGATGTACTATCTTCCAGCACAATACCAACGGCTAAAAGCTCTTTTCGGATGCGATCTGCTTCAGCAAAATTTTTTGCTTGCTTGGCAGCGAAGCGCGCTGCGATCAAAGCGTTGATGTTGGTTTCGCTCCAGAGCATATTTTTCTCTAACGAGCTTGACGCATCTATTTCGGATTGGACGTGTAAATGAAGTGGCTTTCCCTGTAAAAAATCTTGCGGGTTACGTTGCAGTAAGCCGAGCACACTGCCTAACGCTTTTAGTTGTGCGGCCGACTCCCCAGATTTATTGATGTTTGCCTGCCTGGATAAATCAAAAAGTATTGCCATTGCTTCCGGTGTGTTGAAATCATCATTCAGGGCCTCACGAAAACGTTGTGCTTGAGGCTGCTCCCAGTCTACATTCGCGGTGTGTTCAGGCATATTTTTTAGTGCAGTATACAGTCGACCGAGTGATTGTTCAGCATCGTCCAGATGCGCGTCTGAATAATTCAGCGGGCTGCGATAATGTGCGCGCAAAATAAAAAAACGTACCACCTCTGCATCATATTTTTTTAGTACTTCGCGTATAGTGAAAAAATTGCCAAGACTTTTGGACATTTTTTCTTTGTCAACATTAACGAATCCATTGTGCATCCAGAAATTTACAAATTTACATTGATGGGCCCCTTCACTTTGTGCAATTTCATTTTCGTGATGCGGAAATTGGAGATCGGCCCCTCCGCCGTGAATATCGAAGTATTTTCCGAGAAGTTTTGCACCCATGGCCGAGCATTCGATATGCCAGCCAGGTCGTCCTATGCCCCAAGGCGATTTCCACTTTACTTCATCGGGCTCCTGTTCCTTTGCATGCTTCCATAGTACAAAATCGAGCGGATCGTGCTTGCTGTCCGTCACGTCAACCCGTTCCCCAGCACGAAGGTCGTCTGGAGATTTGCCGGATAATTTTCCATATCCTGAAAATCTACGCACGGAATAATTAACGTCGCCATTTGCTGCACGATATGCGAGGTTGTTTTGCTCCAGTAGTTCGATCATTTCCAGCATTTCCGGCACGAACTGGGTGGCACGTGGCTCGTGGTTTGGCCGTTGAATACCTAATTTATCGGCATCGTCGTGCATTGCTTCAATAAAACGCTGGGTCAGCGTATGGATAGATTCTCCATTTTCAGCTGCACGTCTGATAATCTTGTCGTCTATGTCAGTTATGTTACGCACATAGTTAACTTGATAGCCACTGGCTTTTAGCCAGCGATACACCATATCGAATACTACTAGTACCCGGGCATGGCCAAGATGGCAATAGTCATACACAGTCATGCCACAGACATACATACCAACTTTGCCGGGCACAATGGGTATGAATTCCTGTTTATCACGCGTCAACGTGTTGTATATTTTCAGCATCTAATGTTCCTGTGCAAGAGGATGGAAGGCGCGATCCACATAGGCAATCACATCTTCAATTTGTTGCTCTGACAAGACCGATTTCCAGGCTGGCATCGAAGTGCCTATCAAACCCTCGCGTATCACTTTGCGTAAGCGTGTTTTAGTCATGCCGGCCATTGCTTTTGAGCTGGTAAGGTCGCGAGGATGGGATTCTAGAAAACTGCCTATCCAATTGCGTCCTGTGCCATCTGCAGCGTGGCAAAAAGCACAGTTTTGCTGGAACAATGCTTCGCCACGGCGTTCATTTTTGGTCAGGTTTTGCAATTTGGGAGCTCGGTCATGCAATAGATAGGGGCTGGCGCTGGTTACTGCATCATTGCCCGACTCGCTATTGACACCTGTTTGGGGACTGTCCCCCGGAGAATAGTGGTTGCGAGGGTAAGACACTGGCCGCAATTCCCAGTGCACGCCTTCGTCATTTACCAGCGCACGATCATGACAACTTACACAGGATGACATAAATAAACGCTTGCCGTTAGCTTGCTGTGAGGTAAGTTGTTCCCAAGGAGTATCCAGAGGAATCTCGCCGAGAGCGAAGGGAAATGCTGAAGAGTATCGTTCATGGTTGAACCAGCCATTTTCGACGGTATGGTAACGTGTATTTTCGGCTTTGTTGAACATGAATTCTTGCCGGATAAAATCAACCACAGCGTTAATCTCGTCTGGTGCTAGAACACTGGAAAAACTTTGCATAGCAGTACTCTTTTTTCCCGAACGAACTGCATTCAGCATTTGCTCCTTACTCAGTGCATCTGGCGAGGTGGCAGTAAAATCTCTCGGTTTCGGAGTGAGGAAGGTTGCAGCCAATGTGTGCGCATTGCCAGAATAACCGTGGCAGTAGTAACAGCGAAAATTATAAATTTGTCTGCCCAATTCCCAATTGCTTTTGGTAGCTTTCATTTCCGCTGATCCGGATTGTCTATGCGGGGGTTTTCCTTCGGGTTCTTGTTCGGCTTTTGAGCAACCATGCAGCATGAGCAGGGCTGCCAGCAGAAGAATGAGCGGCTTCATTTACCGCTTGTTCCGGCTTCCCTGCCTTCCTGTGGTGCAAGAATGAAAGTTTGAAATACGAATTCGGCAAGATTGGCAATTTCCTGATCGCTGAGAACTTTGTTCCAGGCCGGCATTTCACTGCCTATGATGCCGTGAGATATGGCATTAAACAAGGTTGGCCGGTTTAATCTTTGCCGGGAGGAAGTTAGCAGGAAATTGCGGGGTGGGGGATTAATAAAGTAGGCGCGCGGGCCTTCCCCGTCTCCGCTTGTGCCATGACAGGTGGCGCAATTCTGCAAGTAGAAAACAGCCGCTTTGTCCGGGTCGCCCTTGAGTCCATTGGGTAGAGGCAGGGTCATATCGGTTTTCGGTGCGGGTAGTGACGAAGCAGCTATAGACGACTGTTCCTCGATTGGCTCGGGTTCGTCAGCGCATGCGGCAAGTGAAAGTGCTGCAACAAAAGCTGGCAATAAAGTGGCTACCACGATTTTATTCATGAGCTATTTCTTCTGTTGGTTGCCAGACATAAACGCTTCACGGATGAAGTCTACTATTTCTGCAATATCACGTTGACTGAATTGATCGCGATAAGACCTCATTGCGGTATTTGGCCGTCCGTTAGTGACTGAATCGATCATTCGCTTGCGCGTCAATTCCGCAATTACAGCGGGCGAGGTAAAGTCACGCGGAGGAGGTTGCATGCTTCCAGAAATCTGACGAGCGCCGGTATCACCGTGGCACATGACACAAGCTTGCATATACAATGTTCCACCGCGGGTTGCCAGAAGCTTCTCGTTTGGCCGTGTTCGTGCGGTTATCTTGTTGCCCAGCTTCATGAAGGTCGCGCGCACATGGTCGACAACGGCCTCAATTTCTTTGTCAGTGAGAACACTACCCCAAGCAATCATGGCTGTGCCGGGACGACCATGAGTGACGGAAGCGATCATGCGGTCGCGCGTTAACTCAATGGCAGATTCGGGGGTAGTATAATTTCGTGGAGGGACTAAGAAACTGTTTCTTGCCCGGCTTTGCCCATCACCTTTATCCCCGTGACATACTGAGCAATAGTTATGATAAATAG
>Ga0224495_10000458_pt1 | contig 32838 bp, 63 predicted proteins | sample SF_Jul11_sed_USG_FD_168128 | JGI IMG/M metagenome (GOLD analysis project Ga0224495, IMG submission 168128) | Sediment microbial communities from San Francisco Bay, California, United States - SF_Jul11_sed_USGS_4_1 | ecosystem: Environmental > Aquatic > Marine > Sediment | place: USA: California... | reverse complement strand
TCAAGGCTAATTTGGGTTATGGTTCTTTTTTGGGCCATATCATATTTTGTTTCAAAAATTTTAAATACTTAGGGTTTGGTATGAATAATTTTAAGAAAATACTAGAGACTTTTTATCGTTCCGCCTGTGAAAAATGCGGCAATCAAAAATTTGAAAGATTGATTGATATGGATGATGATATGAAAGATTTTCATCAGAAAGCAAGATGTAAAGAGTGTGGGTCTGAATATCCTATAAGAAAAAAGAAACCTACTTCCGCCACGGACAAAGCAAAGTACACAGAAGTCTTATTGAGTAAAATGGGTTATGAAAAAAGGTCTAGTTAAATTTATTTCATTTTTTGATGGGGTTGACCTGTCACCAGAATTACAAACAACTATTATACAGGCTATTCAATAATGTTCTCACTATCAGATACAATCAAACTAGCCAAAAACGGCAAACAATTCAAGGTAGTAAAAAATGGAGTTCATATTTCCAATAATATATTTGACTACATACACGACACAAAGCAAGCCTATAATATCAAACAAACTAAAAACAGTCTAGACTTTTATGACAGTAATGGAATCCAATTACTTTTTCAGATAAAGGAATAGTCATGAAAATTTTATCTTTCAAAGATTTTTTATTGATGGAAGGCGGACTTACTTTTGGTAGTGCTTCTTCACATATCAATCAAGAAAACGTCCAGGCTACATTAGACGTTTTCTATAAAAAATATCTACCTGCCATTAAAATGAAAAAGGATAATATTTCACCTATTGGTTCAACTGGTAAAAAAGGACCAGGTCAATCTTCTGGTGATATTGATATTGCTATAGATACACACCAATTAATAAAAAACAATCCAGAGATTAAGACTATTTCTGACATTTTTTCTTTTTTAGAAAATAAGACAAAGAAATTCACAACCTATTATCACAGCAACACTGGTCTAGGTGTTTTTAACTTTTTATGGCCGATAGAAAATATTGACGGAAAACAGGAAGGTAAACTTGTGCAAATAGATTTGATGTTTTCAGAAAGCCTAAAGTTTTCTCAATGGGCTTATCACGCTCCTTTCTGGAATCAATCAAAATATAAAAGTAAAGTCAGAAATGAATTACTTAGGGCTGTAGCTAGAATGGCTTATTGGAAAACCATTAAGAAGTTGCCTAATGGTCAGGAAGTTGAATGGGAGAAATACATTATTAGTCCCAACGTTGGTCTTATTAAGATTAGACAAACTAATTTAGGTAAAAAAGGTAATGTCGTTAAAAACATTACAAAGGTTTCTGATGAATTAGTCACCAATGACCCCGAAACCGCTTTGACTCTGGTTCTAGGAAAATTTGCTACACTTCAAGATACTGATTCATTTGAGACGGTATGGAAATTTATCAATTCTAGCAAGTATCCATATAGAAATAAAATTGAAGAAATAAAAAAAATGGCAATCGAGTTTTTCAAACAAGCAGGTGTTGAACCAATACCAGACGAATTGGCTTAATATGATTCTAACATTCAAGAATTTTCTAAAAGAACAAAATATCCTAAAAAGGGTTGGGATACAACATCTTGATAAGATGAAACCAATTGACTTTATAGCATTGGTAAAGTTTTTTGAAACTGAATTAGAAGGTAAGTTGAATACAAAATCAGTTTCAGTTACAGAAAAGATAGATGGTTCTGCTTGGAAATTTGGAGTAAACAGGGAAGGAAAATTCTATGCTGAATTGTCTTATGCTGGACCATTCTATAAAGGGTCTGAATTTGCGAAACACGCAATAGAAAATAACAAGACAAATACATTTAGATTCTTTGAGGGATTTGGTGAAGCCTTTGATTTATTGAAATCAACCGTCAAAATAAATTCTAAAGAGTTTCCAAACGGCTTGCGTGTAATAGGAGAAATTCTTTACATACCTTTAGGCACAGAAACTACAAGAGGTATTAAATGGGTGAATATAGAATATGATAAAACAAAATTAGGAAAGAAAGCCACATTTGTTCTATTAAAGGCGACAGACCTTGATGGTAATGAATTACCAAGTAAGGTTTTGGATGATATAGTCAAGCAGTCCACCGCTGATATTAAAATAATAAAGACTCCAAAACTTAATATAGAAGTGAATATTAGTTTTGAAATAAATAACTTCAATAAATTACTGTCAAACTACAAGGATGTAATAACTCTTTTATCTAGTAGAAAAAAAGAGGATAAGTCAATTAAAATGGAATTACAAAAATTGATTGCACAATATCAAGATATTATTTCTAAAAAGATAATTTCTATGGTCAATGCTGGAAGCCTTGGAGTTTCTTCTGATGATTTTGAGGGGATTGTTTTGGAGATACTCAAAGGAGATTTTGATTTGCTTAAAATTACTTCTCCGAAATTCAAGGAATATATGGCGGTAAAGGCGAACAAATAAGATATGAAGTTTAGAACAATAGTAAAAAATATTATCAATGAGAATAAACAAAAATCAATTGTTGTTGCTTTTGGACGTTTCAATCCACCAACAATAGGTCATAAAATACTCATAGATAAAGTAATAAAATTAGCAAGCCAAAAAGGAATAGAGCATAAAATTTTTGTAAGTAAAACACATGATAGTAAAAAGAATCCTGTTCCTTATTCAGAAAAAATTAAATTCCTCAAAAAATCTTTCCCTGATGCAAACATATCTAATGATAAAGATTTAATTGACCCCTTCAAGATGCTGGAATATTTAAGTGATAAGGGATATAAAGAAATTTATCTTGTAGCAGGTTCAGACCGTGTAAAAATTTATGATGAACAAATTAAACCATATATAAATGCGCCTGGAAAGAGTATAAACTTGACCTTTACAACTTTTGAAACCATTAGTGCTGGCGAACGTGACCCTGATTCAGATACGGCTACTGGTGTATCAGCGAGCAAAGCAAGAGAAATGGTTAAAAATAATAATTTGAATCAATTTAGTCAAGTAGTATCTTTATCTAAAAAAGATACTACCGAACTATTTAACTTAATTAAAAGAAACCTGAAATAATATGAAAACATTTAAACAAGAGTTAATAAAAAGGTATTCCACCTTTCGCACATCAGAGTTAATGGAAGATGATATAAAAATTATAAAGAAGTTGGACAACATTCTAAAGAAAGCAATTGAATCTGAAAATTTCATAGAGTTTGACAATACAGTTAAAATTATTTCCAATATTATAAATATAGACAAAGAAATAATCAAAATTATCTCTAATAAGTTTATATCATCACATAATAGAGAAATTTTTATACAGATGGTTTCTAAGATATGAACTATAAAAAGATAGTAGAGAATGTTGTTTCAAGCGGGGATGTTTCTGGTATGCCAATGCCAGCGGCTAAGGCTTTAAAGAGAAATCTCACAGAAGAATCCGTTGAAACAAAAAGCACAATGAATCACACTCATTACGTTGGGTTTGAGGAAAAGTCCATAGCAGAAGATGGAACAGCATTCTTAACGACAAGTCCAAGTAAATATGATGGACATGTTCACACTATTTTATTGATTTCTGATGAAGTGAAGGCATTAAAAAACAATCAGGAAGTTAAAGTAGAAACATCAGTAGATACAGGACACAAGCATGAAATTGTTTGGAAATCTAAAAAATATTTAGGAGAAAATAGAATGGAAAACATAAAGATGATTGAAGAAACAGATACATATAAGTTTTATCAAGAAACAAATAATAACAAGAATATGAAATATGTATTTGAATTACTTGATGAATCTGACTATATGAACTTTTCCAGAGGCTGGAAAACAGCCAACCCAAGATTTTGGCGCGGGACAAATGGCGCTAATATGGTTATGTTGGAAAGATATAACTCATTGAGGGGACATGACTTTCTTGTGCGTTATAAAGACATGGATATTAGACCTAATTTTAAAAGGGTCTAGACCACTTGACAAATGGTTTTTGTTGTGTTAGACTCATATCAGTAGTTAAACAGAAAACAAAACCCATGATGCATAGAGGATAAAATGGGACGCACACACAAAGATAGTCGCTTTAACAAAGAACGCCATGAAGTCCGAAAACAGAAGCGGTTCAAGAAAGAAAGAAACGAACACTATATCAACAAAACTCCAAACAGGTTTATCCAAACCGTTTTGGATGAAGAAATTGAGGTCAAGAAGTTTGTAGATATGGTTTCGGCTGCTGAAGAAGCAAACGGCAACTAAATAGTATCCAGTAAATCAATGCCAGCATGGTTATAAATCTAACTATGTTGGCATTTCTGTTTTATATCAATGACTTACATATTCCACTAAAAAATAGTTGACAAATAGAAAAATACATGCTAGACTGTATTTAAGAATTGAGGTTGATCTAAACTTTTTGAGGAAAGATTATGAAAACCCAAGTCAACATCTACCCTAGCAATTTAGCCAATCTAGAAAAATGGATTGCTAAAATGAATCGCAAGGCGGATAAGCTTGGTTTGGAACCGCTTAAAGTCACCTATTCTCAAATCTTTGTTGAGGAAAAAGTGATTGAAAACCCCAACGGAACCAATAAAATTATCAAGGTTGAACGTTTACCTGTAACGATTGAGGGTTCCAGTCCCAAAATTGAAGGCTGGACCTTTATCGCCAAAATAGATCACACTGAATCGAACAACGTTGTTATTGACTTCACGAACTCCAATGTTCATGACACCTATAAGGATGTAGAATGTAATTGTGAACATTGCAATATCAAGAGAAGTCGCAACAGCACCTTCATCGTAAAAAATGAAGAAACTCAAAAAATCATGCAAGTAGGTTCTTCTTGTCTCAAGGATTTTTTGGGACACAAGAATCCTGAAAAAGTTTTGGAATTTTATTCTTGGGTTAAAAACATTCCTTCTTCTGGAAATGAAGAAGTCGAAATGAGGGAAGTTGTTAGAATTGACACGGTAGATGCAATCGCCTTGTGTGTAGGCTCTATATTGGAATTTGGGTTCAAGCCTAAATCATCCTATGGATTGAGTACCAGTGAAGATGCTTCAGGTATTTTCTTTGATATTAATTTTAATCTCAATCCTACTCGAATTGCTTATGCCAAAAAACGGTATACTGAATATACAACGTCAGAAAAAGTGAAAGAAATTGTCTCCTTTGTGAAGGATTCTTATATCAAAGAATTGAGTGAGAAAGAGGGAAAGAACAGTTTTGAAAACACTGTTCTTAGTATCCTTCAAATGGATTCTTTTAAACCCCAATACATGGGATATGTTGCCGCTGGTATTAATGCTGCTATTAAAAATAAAATAGAAGCAAAAGAAGTCAGTAAAAAGTCAAATGAATGGGTTGGCAAAGTCGGAGAAAAAAGTCAGTTCAGTGTAACCGTGGTTAATAAGAGTGGCTTTGACAGTCAATTTGGATATACCGTGATCTACATCATGGAAACCGCTGAAGGAAATCAAGTGACGTGGTTCACAAATGGCAACGCTTCGTTTAACGTGGAAGACAAACTTTCCTTCATAGCCACGGTGAAGGAACACAAAGAATTTAAGGGGCGAAAACAAACCGTGATTACCCGCCCCTCTAAAATAGCTATACAGGGGTAATAAAATGAGAATAGTAACCCATGATATATTTCTTTGTGTTCTGGTTTTATTTTTAGCACTTGATTTTTATCTTGAAAAGGTCAGACCTATTGGGTTACTATTGACTCTGATTTCAATTGTTTGTTATGGAACCTTCTTAACCTATAAAGCTTTTCAAAGGAGAAAGAAATGAGTGACAAACGCTGGTGCTTCTATGTCAATCCGTCACAGGATTTCAAAAAACAGGGTGGATACGTTCCATCTATTGTATATGAAAACACTCCTGGACATTTTCCGCTTGAGGGAAAAAAAGGAACATCAGAACTCCCCTGGTTTTGGGGTTCTACTCTAAAAGAGGCTCAAAATAACTGTAGTGAGGCGAATAAAGATTTGGGATTGAATGAGGAAGATATTAACAAAATAATTATTTCTTCCATGTTCCCAAAAAGGTAAGAATGAAAGATGCAATTGTAGTTTCCTTTGGACGATTTAATCCACCAACAATAGGACATAAAAAATTGTTGGATAAGGTAGTCCAAATAGCAAAAGAAAGGGGGATAGAATATAAGGTTTTCTTGAGTAAAACCCAGGATAAAAAGAATCCCCTTTCTTTTGCTGAAAAGCTGAAATATATAAAGAAGGCTTTTCCAGGGATTAAAATCTCAAAGGATAAGGAAATAACTAATCCTTTCAACATGCTAGAAAGCCTAAGTAAAAAAGGCTACAAAAAGGTTTTCCTTGTTGCGGGTTCGGATAGGGTAGATAATTACAGTAATGCTATAAATACCTATATAAACGCGCCTGAAAGGACTTTAAACCTGACCTTTGATCTTTTTGAGGTAGTGAGTGCAGGTGAACGTGATAATGATTCTGATGATGCCTCTGGTGCGTCTGCAAGCAAGGCTAGAGAGTTTGTAAAGAATAATGCTTTTAATGAATTTAAGAAAATAGTCCCATTAAGCAAATCCGATGCCTTGGAACTATTCAATCTTTTGAAAAACAAATAGGCACACAAAAGCCAAAAGGTAAGGCGGATGGTCTGCAAAACTATTCCTATTCTGGTTCGATTCCAGTTGTGTGCTTCACCTTAAATGATGTTGAGAATGAATAAAATTTTATTTCTATTGGTTGGGGCTTCTGGTTCTGGAAAGTCTTATGCTGAAAGGCTATTATGTAAGCATGATGATATAGAAAAAGTTGTATCAATGACAACTAGACCAAAAAGACCAAATGAAGTAGATGGTGTAGACTATTATTTTGTAAACAATAGGATTTTTGAAGCAGTAGAAAAAATTGAGAATGTAGAGTTTGGTGGAAACCATTATGCGGTTCCTTCCTTTGAGATTAGAGGGGATACTAATAAGGTTCTGGTAGTAGAACCAAAGGGATTAATTCAGATATTTGACAATAGAGAATTGATTAAAAACTACATATTGTTTGTGGTGTTTTTCAATATACCACTAGAAGCAAGAAAAGGAAAAATGCTACAACGTGGAGACAGTATTGAACATGTTGAAAAAAGAATTGAGATAGACAATATTAATTCTGAATTTGAGGAATTAAAAATAGCACCTGATGTAACAATATCAGAATACCTACAAGATGTAGATAATTTTATTATAAATAAGGCAAAGCAGTTTATTCTTTCCGATTAAAGCCCATATGGTGGAACGGTTTACACAGCAGACTCAAAATCTGTACCCCGCAAGGGGTTGTCAGTTCAAATCTGACTATGGGTATTTCACAAAATGAAATTTGACATTCGGTTTTAATCATGATACACTGAAACTGAGGGAATTGGTTGGGCACCTAGTGGAGTAATGAAAAATGGTAAAATTATTTCAGGTGTACTAGCAAACACATTGCTATAAATATAACAATGCATCATTAGTATAGCAGGAAATATATCAGATTGCCAGTCTGAAGTCATGAGTTCGAATCTCATATGATGCTCTTAAAAAACGCACCATTGATGTTTAACGGATTAGCATGATACACTTCCAATGTATTCGTAGGGGTTCGAGTCCCCTATGGTGCTTTAATAATCAGGGGAATATGAAAATTGAACTTACTGAAGTTTTAATTTGTGATGAAACACTCAATCAAGAGATAAAAGAAAAAATTGTTGTAAAAATAACAAAAGAAATAGATGAACAAATAGAGAATAATTATTCATATAATGTTGTAACGTCTTCTGGTAAAGAATTGCTTAGGAATTATGAAGTGAAAATTATTGGAATATAAAAGGAATAAAAGAATGAAAAAGTTATTGCTAATAATTGTTTTAATCGGTCTTACTGGTTGTATAGAAGCATTAGATTATAAAGAAGAAATATTAAAGAATTTAGAAGTAAATTCTATAGAAGGTGAGATGGTATTAATTAATGGCAATAGGATTGTCCGATTTAAATACAAAAAAGATGGTTTGGAATGTGTTTTAGTATCTAATAGTAATGGTGGTATTGATTGTAATTGGGATTCTATAAAATGACATTTAGATTGTGTTAGGAACAAGAATTATAAATATAAAATAAAAGGGGTTTGTATGAAATATGTTTTAATTATTATGTCATTGTTTTTGATTTCCTGTAATACTGTACCAGTCACAAACAAAGAGGGAAATATTGCCATAAGTGTCTATTCACCTATGGATACGTTTTTATATGATACAAAACCCGTAGCAGATTATTTTGTTTTGGAAAATGATATTGCAGTAGAAGAACACCTTATTGTAAAGAAGCTAAACGGAAACGTTTTAGAGGACTTTAGAAGCGAAAATGTTTTGGAAGAAACCGTAAACGGACCCAACGAATTTAGTATAACTCTGGATAATGTTAATGTCACAATAAGTTTCTTTTATTCTGAACCAGAACCAGTTGTAACAGAACCAGTACCAGTTGAGCCAGAACCAATTGTAACAGAACCAGTACCAGTTGAGCCAGTACCAGTAGAGACTGAACCAGAAATAGAGGAAGAAGAATCCGATAAAAAGAAATGTGAGTATCCACCAATAAAGGGGGATAAGGATAAATTAAAAGAACACCTAAAATGTGTAAATAAAAATAGGTAGTAAACGGGCCCATAGTTTAATTGGGAGAACACTACCCTTGCAAGGTTGAAAATTCAGTTCGAATCTGAATGGGTCCATATAAAAATGTAGTGGTTTTTCGATGAAGTATTGTGTGTGACTTGTCATTTACTTAACCCATAATGGTATAAAATAAATGCCTATTTTCACCTGTGATAAATGCGAATGTCAGACAAATACAGCACTTGATACAAATTATTGGGTTCGTGGTCAGGACTTATTTCCACCAGAAATAGACAATTTGAAGTTATGTGGACTTTGTGTTCCTGATGTTTTTAAGGATAATACCAAGAATGTAAAAATGTATAATCTGGCGCGGGGTAATGGTTGGGTATTAGAGAGATTTGTCATTGAAAAAATGCCTAAAAATAGTTCTTGACTTTTTAGGATTATGGTGTTATACTGGTTGTGAACAGTAGGTACTCAATAACGCTAAAGAGGTAAAGTCAATGAAATATAAATACGCAGAAGTCACCCTGTTTTCCAAATCCACTGAACGAGAAATCACGGTGGAAGGGCGTATGCCGATCATGAAGTTGTCCAAACTTGATGGTTATGCTCCCATTGAAGTAGAGATTCTCAAATCCTTCTATTCCGATACGAAGGAAGAAGTCGAAAACCTGGATTCAATCGAATCTGGACTTGAGAATAAAGCCGCTGATGAACTGGAAAACGAAATCAGATATAACGGCTAAAGAAGTATTTTCAGGGATGGTGTAACTGGCAACACTTGATACTTTGATTATCAAAACATAGGTTCGAATCCTATTCCCTGAATTTTGAAATGATTTAATTGAACATAGTTAAATAACTAAAATGAATGAGGAAGTAATATGGTTTCTTTACCTAAAGAATTTGTGGCAACAAAATATCCAGGATATTTTTTCAATTTAAAGGACAAAAAATTATATTCCCTGAAGATTGATGGAATATTGAAACCACTGACATTTATTAAACCAAATATATATAATAAACTTAATCCCTTTGAAACAAAAGGTGGTTGGCGTGTTAGTGTTAGAGGCACTCATAGATGGTTGGTTATTGAATACTTGGAAAGCCTAAAACCAACCGATTCAGAAATTCCCGTTAAATAATCAAGCCCCTAGTCGCGGCGGGGTGGTGGACCATAAGTATTGAAATACAAAAGACGGTTCAATTCCGTAAGATTATTTAATAGGAATCTAATATAGATGAAATCTGTAATGGTAATTTGCCAGATGTGCGGTAAAGGCAAAAAGGTCAATAAAGAATCTGGAAGCAAATTGCCTGTAAAAGAAGCCAAAGACTATTTAAGCAATAAATGTAAGTCTGGAAATTGCATGTTCATGATAAGAAAATAGTTGACAATCATCATACGATTGTGTATGATGAAAAGGAATAAAGAATGATTGGTAAAAATTTCATCCACAAAGAAATGTTGGAGTTTCAGGAATTATATTTTGAGGATGAACCAGTCATTGTGTTTGATGATACTTGGACAATGGCTAATATAGCTGTTGAATGTGATCTAGCAAAAAGTCTTAGTCAGGCTAGAAAGCAGGGATGGGCGGAAAAAATTCCACATGGTTTCTCTAGTAGAGAAAAAAAGAAACCGTTTTGGATTTTGAATAAATAAAAAAAGTGCGATTCTCCGAAAAGCGTGTGAATCTGACCAGTTCACTTAATCCTATATATGGGACGTACCTAGCTGTAGGGTCTTTGGGCGGCGTGGTTGCCAAAGATACAGCAATCGCACTCTTTTCTAGGTGTAGCTTAAAGGAAAGCACTTGCCCTGGAAGCAAGTGAATAGTGGTTCAAATCCACTCACCTAGACCAACAAACGGGGTGTAGTTCCGTAAATGGTAGCGGGCTGGTTTTGGGAACCAGTGGTCTTTACCCTTGCAGGTTCAAGTCCTGTTACCCCGATTAAATGAAAGGAATGAAAAAATGAAACTAGGAAAAATTAAAAATATTCGAGAAATAACCGAAGGTTCGATGGAAGGTTATTTAGTAGAAACTAAAAAATACACCGTGAAGCTGTTGATTGACACCTTCCACCGTTGTTGTGAATCATCGGGATATCTTTCATCTAGTGATGATTTGGATTATTTCATCGGCGCTGAATTATTGGACGTGAAAGAAGTAGATTCGGCTGACTTGATTAAAAGTCCGTATATTGACGATTCTCATGAAGGTGAAGGTGGCGGAACCATCTTTATTAATCTAAATACCAGTAAAGGAGAATTGCAATTTGCGGTTTACAATTATCATAATGGTTTTTATAGTCATACTGTTCGTGTAAAGATTGGTGAACATGAATACACGGATTATATTTAATTAATGCGTTAGAGGGTGCTGTTGGCTGTGCATCGGCGGACTGTAAATCCGTTCCCATAGGGTAAACATCGGTGGTTCAATTCCATCCTAGCGCACCAGATTGACAAAACCCGCAAAGGCTAGACTCTTAATTGAGTTCCTCAAAGTTGCGGGTTAATTCTTATAACATTTCTAAAGGTAATAGAATGAATGAATTTAAAAACGCAAGCGGTGACATAGTTTCAATGTCAGAAATAATTCAAAACATTCAGAAATATATTGAAAAATTCGGCATTCGTGATTATGATTATCGGCTGTATATCGGTTCAGATTCTCAAATCAGGAAACGCAAAATTTTCTATGCTACTTCAATCGCTTTGCATAGGGTTGATAAAGACATTCCAGTTGGAAAGGATACAACTGGTTATGGTGGAATTTACTTTTACAAAAAGCGTTTCACCAAAGAAAAACTATCTTTTTATCAACGCCTAATTGATGAAGCAAACGATTCCATTCAGGTTGTTTCTTCATTGATAGATGCTGGTATTGAGACGATTGTATCCTTGGATGATATAGAGGTTCACCTGGATATGGGCTTCAACGGTCGTTCGAAAGAGGTAATGGATTCTGCTATTGGATTCTGTAAGGGTATGGGATTCAATTGGAGAACAAAAGCAGAAGGAAATACGTTTGCGGCTAATATATCCGATAAACTGGTGAGATAATGTATCATTCAACACTGAAAGATACTTGTATATTTTCAGGTGTTGGGTTGCATAGTGGTAAAAAGGTCAGAATGATATGCAATCCAGCACCGTTTAAAACAGGTATTTACTTCACTATAGGCTCAAATAAAATCAGGGTAATTCCTGAAAATATAGTCGAGTCTAATCTATGCTCAAAAATAAGTGAGAATGGATATTCTGTTCTAACACTAGAACACTTCATGTCCGTTCTACGGGCACTAAATATCACAGACCTGGAAATAGAATTGAAGGCAAATGAGTTTAATCCAATAGAGGTAGAATTGCCTATTCTTGATGGTAGTGCTATTGAATTTCTAAAAAAGATAAAAGAGATAGGAATAGCCCATTCAGATATACCAAAAGAAAGGATTTATCTTAATGGGATTTTTTCGGTAAAGGGAGATAATAACTCGTTTTTATTTGCTTCTCCTTACATGAAAGACGATGTTATGTATTCCTATACCATTGATTTTAATAACAAGTTTATAAACAACCAAACTTTTTATTATACATTGGGTTTAAATTCTTTCGTTTCAGAAATTGCCCAGGCCAAGACATTCATTTTAAGAGAACAGATTGAAAAGGTTAAAGAAACTGGTTTGGGTCAGGGTGGTGATAAAACAAATGTAATCATAATAGGAGAAGATTATCCTGAAAATGATGAATTTCTGACCTATCTAAATGAACCTGTCAGGCATAAAATTCTGGATATGATAGGAGATTCATATCTAGCAGGAAGCGTATTAATGGCTAATTTGACAGGTCAGAAGTCTTCGCATAGAATGGTGGCACAGTTACTAAAGTTGATTTTTTCAGATGAAAACAATTATACCATAGGGGTCTAATGGAACCAGAAAAAATTTATCCAATTGGAAAAAGTGTAATTACACTATATAAAAACAACGATGAACGTTTTTGTATTTTTCTTTGTTTCAAAGGAAACACTAAGGAAGGTTTTCCAATGAAAATATTCAAAAGGAAAGACAATATTCATCATGTTGATTACTTCTTGAATAAAATGAAGACTTCGGGCGCAAAACATAGCCTTAATGGTGATGATAAGGTAGAATGGGAATATGTGAAGGGTATTAAGTATAACTTGCAATACAGGAAATATTAATGATTCTAGTAAAAAAAATAGATGAATCTGTTTATCAAGTGACAGAAAGTTTTGTTAGTTTTTTTGAGACAAAAATTAGTCGCTGGTATTATGACACTAAGAGAATGCTGATTTCGGAAAAACCGAATTTTCCAGATTCTATGTTGACAAGGAAAATGGATGAACACCAGTATGATAATTTAATGCGCTGGATTAAAAAGGGAACTAATCAAGGAGAAACGTGATGAATCTATTTCAAGTAGTGGATACGTTTAGTGGTTCTAAACATGTTAAGTTTTTTGCTTCAAAAGAAGAAGCCAAAAAATTCCGTAATGAGGAAAATGAAAAGACAGGAAAGGTTAGGTTCTTGGTAGGACGTGGACCAGCACATTGGAAGGGCAGCACCTTTCCAGACAGGCTAAAAGAAGTTAAGAAGTAATTTGTGGGATATATGAAACCAATTATTGGCAATGTGCTTTACTATGAATCCCATATTACCATTGAACCAGTCTTTGATGAACGATTGGGATTGTTTGAGGAATTGTGTAAAAAACACAATTTCAAATCCGCTAAATTGTTGATGCAAAAGGACAGGACAGAAACACCAGAAAGGTCAAATAAGGATACGTTTGCAACTGGACATGGTAAGGATGTAGAAACCTTGAAGGAACAAATGTTGAATCTGATAACAGACCTTGATAAAAATCGTTTCAAGATTTGGCGTTTTAAAATTGAGGGGGTTTTGGTTGATATAAAATTGAACCGTGGCGAATTAAATACGTTTATATCATGAGTTTCTAAATATATGAAAAATAAATTAAAGGTTATTAATCTTATTTCAGGACCAGGAACAGGAAAATCAAGTATTGCCGCTGGACTTTTTTATCTGATGAAAATCAGAGGATATAATGTGGAATTGGTTACGGAGTATGTAAAGACCGCCGCATATGAAAAGAGAAAATCAATTTTTGACGACCAGGTTTATATCTTTGCAAAGCAGATGCGCCGTATGCATATTTTGAGAAATGAAGTGGATTGGATTGTTACGGATTCACCATTACTTCTATCGGCTATATATTCTCCTGTTAATTACTATGAGAATTTTATTCCTCTTGTGCAGGAAGTAAATAACTCATTTGATAATTATAATTTCTTTATCAAACGAACGGGAAAGTATAGCAAAGTGGGAAGAAATGAAACAGAGGAAGAAGCCAAGGCAATAGACAATAGAGTTTTGGAATTGCTTTCCAAAAACGAAATACCTTTTAAGGTTGTTTCCAGGAACGATGCACCAGAAACAATTTTAAACATCATAGAAAATAACGAATATTAAAGGGATATAAAATGGAAAATAAAGAAGAAGTAATCAAGCTATTTTATGAAGTATCAGAACTGTTTCATGCCGCTGAACTAAACGGAATTGATCTACCTAAATTTGTAGATGATTTCTGGAATAGAATGACTATCTATATAGAGGATAATGAGGAATGAAAACGGATATTCTATTTCTGGATTTTGATGGGGTTCTTAACAATGGAAGTAATGGGCATTTTCAGAACATTAATTATGATAATGTTCTGCCGCTAAATTCTGTTTTTTATCTGTATAAAAAGAATCCAATATCCATTGTTATTTCATCTTCTTGGAGAGTATCCTATTCTCTGGAAGAAATAAAAAATACCCTCAATGAAAATGGATTTGTCTTCAATAACAAAATAATAGGCACTACTCCATTTGTAAAAACTGCTAATTATTGTAGCGGGCATTATATTGATAAACGCAAGGATGAAATAGCAGAATGGCTTGATTCAAATAAAGAGATTGTAAACAATTTCATTATCCTTGACGATATTAAACCTGAAATGTTTGGTCAATATGAAAGCTATGTGTATCATATCAATCCAAACAAAGGTCTAAGGTTTTCTGATGTTACTAAGATACTGAAAAAACTAAATGACTATACAGCAGAGTGATTTAAAACAACGGCAAAACTTTTACAGGTGTTGCCGTTGCAATCATGAATGGAATTCTACCATATTCTTTAATAGAACGAATTTGGATAAAAAAGCCTTAGATCATGTTCCCTACAACACGCCACTTAATTACGATTCTTGTTGTCCTAAATGTAATAGTGATTATTTTATATGGTTGAATTTTAAACCAATTAAATAGTTGGCAGGGTCAATATTAATGTGATACTCTAATTTAGACTCATAATGAAAGAATAAGAAGACTTCTCCTTTTGACGGTGAAAGAAATATGAACAGAAAATTAACTCCTTCAAAAGAATGGGATGCCTTTGGTGGCATACAAAAAAGTAAAATTAAAATAGTCCATGCTTATTACTATGAGGAAAATCCCATAGAAACGGTTTGTGGTAGACAAGCATTTAAAGTTGATATTGAAACTGGATATTTGATAGACCCGCCCATTCTACATGTTACGGGTGATTGGTTCTTTGTTAATTGTCAAAAATGTTGCGATATTTTAAAGATTCCACCTAGTTATGGATTGTTCAGAGAAATGTATAGGAAACATGACTGACGATAAAAAAATAGAAATGCCTGATAGTATTAAATCATTTGACGCAATCAGTAAGAAGTATTCTGATTCAATTATAGAATCATTGATTCAAACACAACCGTTGAAGGATGATGGTTTAATTTTTAAGATTAGACTTACTAAGGCGGATTCCGATTACGAAAAAATTTTGATTGAAAATTGCAATCATAAACCAGAAATTAAATACCACAATGGTAGGTGGGCTGGTCAAGAAAAATGGCTAATTGGTTGTCCAATCTGCAAGGTAATTTTCAAATCCATACCTTGTATTTTTTTGTAAAGTGTTATTATGAACTGGTTTGACAAAGACGAATGGATTGTGAATTTTAGAATCGTAAAGAATAGGGTTTTATATCCTGTTCTTTGGTTCCTTGATTATCTAGATATACGTCAATATGGTCCTGGTACATTGATAGAGGATTGTAATTGGCATCCATGTATAATCAAAGAAATTGATATGGAAGGTGATATAACAGCATTAGATTTAATAACAGGACAAGAAACTGGATGTAATTTGTATAGTTGTGGAATAGAAAAACTAAGTCCTGAAAGAGTACAAGAGATAATTCAAGAATATCAAAAGAATGGTGATAGAGGTATTGCAATTAGGTTTCATGGATGGACCGATGAAAGATATGATGAATTTGAGAAAAATTGGAGATAAAAAATGAACGAAAGAACTAATTATAATGGTATTGGTTTTATATTAACTATATCAATTATTTTGTGTGTAATAGTTAATCTTGTATTTTTTAAGGTCATTATATCTAAAAATGATGAAATTAAGAATATCACAGAAAAAGCTATTGAATCACAATGTGCATATTATCATCCTAAGACGGGTGAATTTACATGGGGAAGTAAATGAATGATAGTCTAGGAACACGCATGAAAGGTAATTACGAACATCGTTCCAGAACCTTTCTGACCAGACGAACACCAGTCATTATGCGCTTGGATGGTAAAGCCTTTCACACTCTTACTAGAGATTGTGGCAAACCGTTTGATGGTGAATTGCATGATACGATGGTAAGAACTGCAATTAAATTATGTGAAGAAATTCAGGGCGCTGTTTTCGCCTATACACAATCGGATGAAATTTCCATTTTGATTCAGGATTGGAAAAATATTGAGACACAAGCATGGTTTGATTATAATGTCCAGAAAATGACCAGCATTTCAGCGGCAATTGCTTCCGTAGAATTTTCCCTAAGATACGGTAAGAGAGCCTATTTTGATTCCAGGGTATTCAATATTCCTAGAGAAGAAGTGAATAATTATTTTGTATGGCGTCAAAAAGATTGGGAACGCAATTCTGTTTTTATGTTGGCAAATGCCCATTATTCGGCGGCTGAATTGCATGAAAAATCCAACGCAGAAAAACACGAAATGCTGTATCAAAAGGGAATCAATTGGGCTGACTGCCTTGATTGGCAGAAGAATGGAACGGCTATTGTTAATGGTGTTAAAGGTGAATCAAAGAAATTTTCGTGGTTTGCAAAAGATAAATGTCCGATTTTCACATATAAACAATATCTGAACAGTAATTTTATAGACCGTTTAATACAATACATTGATAATATTCATATAAGGGATTCAGAGGAAGGGGAAAATGGCTAGATTAGTGTTTTGTAATATGAGTAAGGATTACAGTTCTGGTGAAGTTCCTCAACACGGAAAATGGGAAGAAAGGAAATTCTATTCAGAAATTCTAATGGAAACAATTTACTATTCTCAATGTTCCAGGTGTGGAGATATTAGACTAAATGTGGATAAATCTGTGATTGAAGCACTAAAAGAAGAAGATGAAAATTTTAGGATGAATTATGGGAAGTCGCATTATCAAAGTAATGAATTACCTATGTCGTTTTTCACAGACTTATTTTAAGGATTTATAATGAGGATAATGAATTATGGATAATAAAACCACAATTATTGGATTAGAAAGATTTGATTTAGTAGACAATGCAGAACAATATAAAATAGAACGTATTTCTGTTCCCGAAGCCGATGCTATTCTTGGACTTCCTTATAAATGCCTTGACCATGGGTTTGTTCGTTTTATTGACTATATGGGTAATGATTCTAGAGTTGTTCAGGCTGCTAGAACATCATACTCTAAAGGAACAAAGACTATTAGAGAAGACGAAGGTCTAATCAATTATCTGGTTAGGAATGAACATACTTCACCTATTGAAATGGTGGAGTTTCTTTTCCATGCTAAGATGCCTATCTTTGTTGCTAGACAGTGGATTCGTCATAGGACTGCAAGCGTAAACGAAATGTCTGCAAGATACTCTATCCTTGAGAATGAATTTTACATTCCAGAGGATGCTCAAATTTGCTATCAATCAAAGGATAATAAACAAGGTAGAAGCGGGCAGATGGTTGAAGTAGATATTAGGAACGTGAAACACCTTATGAAAAAAGTGTTTGATGAATCCCATGAAATCTATGAAATACTGATTGATATGGGATTGGCAAGAGAGTTGGCCAGGGACGTTCTACCTACTTCCATTTACACTCAATGGTATTGGAAGATTGACCTAAAGAACCTACTACACTTCTTAAAGCTAAGGCTTGATGGTCATGCTCAATATGAAATTAGAGTATACGGTGAAGTAATATCAGAAATGGTTAGACTGGTCACTCCAATGGTGTATAATGCCTTTAAGAAACATATCCTATTGGCTAAAAAATTCTCTAGTGATGATGTTGAAATATTGAGAAAAATTTGGAAAGAATTGGCGGAAAACAGAGAACCTTATATTGAAGAAGAATTGATTGATGAACTAGGGAGAATGTTAAAATGAAATTGAATAAAATTCTAGAAGGAATACAGATTATTCAGAAATATTATGATAATCCAGACGGGGATGGTTTTTATATGGAATCTGAAAGGGATTTAATTTTAATGACTCCAACACATAAAGAAATGGCATTAAAGGATTTTAAAAAACTAAAAGAACTAGGATGGTTTCAAGAAACAGAAGAATTTGATATGGATGCATTATGGCAAGCATATCTTTAACGAAAGAGGAAAAATGAAATTCCAGAAATACACAGACATTGAGTCTTCACAAAGACAAAAGGACGTGGACCTTATTGTTGTTAAAGGTTTTTCTGGCGGCGAATGGGTAGTTTCCGAAAAGGCGCATGGTAGTAATTTCTCATTCTGGTATGATTTTTCTAATGATGAAATTAAGTGTGCAAAGCGTTCTGGATTCATTGGCGAAATGGAAACCTTCAATAACTATGAAAGAGTCTTGGATAAATACAAGCCTTCTCTTTTTTCATTGAAGGAACGTATTCTAGAACGATTTGATTTCATCAAGGGATTCGTTCTCTACGGAGAAATTCTAGGTGGTGTATTCAGAGGGATTGAATCGGTTCCTGGTGCTATTAAGGTGCAAAGAGAAATCATGTATACACCAGACAATGATTTTTATGCCTTTGATATGTGTTTTCTTATCGAAGAAGAAATGAAAGAATACATTGATTATGATAATTTTTCTTATCTAATGGATTGTGTGAAAATTCCATATGCCAAGGCATTGTTCATGGGTTCATTTGAGGAAGCCTTGAAATATCCTAATGAATTTGATTCTACTATTCCAGAATTGTATGGCTATCCAAAACTGGAAAATAATATTTGTGAGGGAGTAGTAATCAGGCCATTTAAAACAAAATACTATGGACCAACCAGACTTATCCTAAAAAATAAGAATGAAAAATGGTCTGAAAAATCCAATAAGTCAAAGGGTAGTAAAATACCTGTTAAGGACGTTACACCAGAACAAAAAGAACTTCTGGAAAACTTCCTTGTTTACAATACCGAAAATAGATTGAAAAATGTTATTTCTAAAATCGGTAAAATAGAGCCAAGTGATTTTGGTATGTTGCTAGGTCATATGGTACAGGATATACTAAAGGACTCTGATAAGGATGATGTTGTTCAGGGAGAAATGTCAAGTGAAGACTTCAAGAGAGTGAAGAAGTTACTTCATGGTGAAGTAGCCTTACTCATTAGGAGTAATTTCATTAATATTCTGGATGGTAATTTTTAACAATGGGAAGGCATATCTAACATAAATACAAGATACGCAACTTAATTTGCTTTAGACCTTTTGGTGAAGGGGGTATTTGTGAAATGGAGAACAATCTTCTAATCAGAAGTAATTACAAACCAGAACAAATCGGGATTCATGTAATTGCTGACCTTGTTGAAATAGATTCAGAAAAACTAAAAGATGAAAGTCTCTTACGTCAACTGATGATTGAATCATTAACGGTTTCTGGCGCAACCTTTGTTGCCGATAGATTCCATACTTTCGATGGTGGCGGCGGGGTCACGGGTGTTGTGATTCTATCTGAATCACATATCAGTATCCATACCTATCCTGAATATGGATATGCAGCACTTGATTATTTTACTTGCGGTCCTGTATGTAAACCCGAAGCTGGGATAATCTATATTACAAAAAAATTAAAAGCGTCAATCGTTAAAATAGAAGCTATAGAAAGGTCTAAATGATTCCATTAAATAATCATGATTACTGTGAGTTGTGTTATAAAGAAACTGGAAAATATATCCAGGCTGATTACAACGCAACACAACAGACATTAGTTTACAATAAGCCGTTTTTGGATAGTAATGGTCAACGTCATACTCATGATTCAAACCAAATTTCGGAAAGAGTATCCTGTCCAAACGGGCATAAATATATTTTAACTTCTTATAGAAAATGTTCAATTTGTAACTGGCAACATAGTAGCACTACGATAAAAGAACTATAATTATGCTGACAAGATATAAAAATTATAAAGAGACGATTTCTAAGATTTTCGTGGGGTTGTGCTTTACCCTGTCCTTAATAATAAGCGCAACGATAGTCTTTCACTCGTTTGAATATTTAGAAACGTATTTTAACAATTCTTCTAGCTTTCTACTTGTTCTAACAATTGAATTGGCTTATATTTCATTGCCATATGTTTCAATCCTTAACTTTAACAAGAAAAAACTGTTCAATAGGATAGATATTGATATTCTTGCAATATCCTTATTGTTCATGTTGTCTATCATTCCTGCTAGTTTACAGAGTTCTAGTATATTTGTCACTGAAACAGTGGACAAGATAGTAATTGAACCCATAGAACCAGAAAAACCAGAAATGATTACGTTTTATCGTAATGAGATAGATAAGATTTCAAAGCAAATGGAAAATCTGGATGAACGTGCAAATTCAAGAAACGAAAAGGAATTCTTCTCGAAGGCAGATGAACAAATAACTCGCATTGATTCGCTTTACAAAAAGAAAGAGGATTATGTAAAGAAGGTAGAAGAATTTGAAAAGATATATGCCGAAAAGATGAACTCTTATAGGATAGAAAAAAGGAAATATGATGGGGAAGTCTCAAAAAATGCCAAGACTGGTTTGTTTGATTTCCTGAAAATTACATGGTCATTTTTCCTAGTAGGTATTCTACAGCTAATAAATGGTCGCTTCATGTTTCATGGTATATCTATCATAAAGGGATTGATAGACAATCAGGAAAAGGAAATACATACACCCCATAAAATAAATGATGCGGATTTTATCAGCGTTCCTTATATTGAAAGTAAATTCAAAGTCACAGGATTGGGTCCAAAAACGATTGAACAGTTTATCCAAAATACAGGTATGACCTACAAAAGTGACTTAGAAGAATTTATAAGAGATAATGAAGTTGATGATGCTAAAGAACTTTTTTCTCAGCATTTTAATAAGATGCATACAAACATCCTGTTGAGAATGTTTAGAAAAATGAAAAAATCCTATGAGGATAGTAACGAAGGCACAGAGTAAAAGGAGAATGAATAATGCAAGGAGTTTATCTAAAAAGAACAGAAATTCTTGAAAAAATAAAAAGAAATTTAGAGGGTCATGCTACTCTTTATAAAAATGCACTTGAGGGATATAGGAAGGCTGCTGAAAAGGAAATCTTAAAAATGCTTGAGGATGTTAAAAATGGTAAAAGTATAAGACGTTTTTTATCACTAGATGAACCTATTAATCACACTGATGATTATAAGCGTGTTATAGAAATGCTTGAAATGTCTGATGCTGAATCCATCCAATTGTCTATGGAAGAATTTGAACGTTATATCAGAGACAAATGGGAATGGAGTGAAAGAACATATACGACAAATAGTCAGTATATAAACTAATTTTGATTTGGGATGAAATGTGGGGACAGCCTCTTAAATGAAGCATTTGTATTTGTAGTTGCAATACTACCATCCCAAATCTTTTTAATCAGGAGAAATGAATGAATAAAAAGTTTATGTTCAAAGAAGAAGAAATGAAAATTCTTAAAAACTTTAAGAATATTTCCCCAAAAATGAAAATTATAAATGATAAATTTGCAATTACGAATGGAACAAGTCATTCCTCATTGGCATTGTATAATTTTGAAAACCCATATCCATTTGAAACAGATATTCCTATCTATGACCTGAATAAATTCTTTTCAATCATAGATGCTATGAAAAAGCCTTTGTTCAAGGTCAATGATAAATCAATTGATATTGAGGATGAAGATACGAATACAAAAGTTAAATTCAACTTGGCTCAATCTGAATTTATCGTGGACGTTCCCTTGAATGTCATTGAAAAGCTAATGTCAAGAAAACCCGAAGTAGAATTTACTCTACCAGAGGATAGAGGCGCTATTATTGACCGCTTGAAAAAAGTCCTGAATGCTGATAGAATGTTCTTTAGCCGAATGGGTAATGGCATTAAGATTACGCTAGGACAAAAGAACTACAATGAAATTGTGGACCCTCTTGAAATCGAAATCAATGAACAGTTTATTGATGTAAACAACTTTCCAGAGGATGGTACGGTTCTTTTCTTGGAATTGGATAATTGGCATTTAATGACCAATACAGAATATTCTATGAAGCTTCACTATATTGCCGAAAAAGAAAAGGGTGCTATTCTTTGTAAGAATAAAAATAACGCCTCTATGTATATTATAAGTCTGGATAAGTATATCATTGACTAAATGAAAGGAGTAATGAATGGAACAAGTAGGCAATTCAAAGCTTTGGGTAAAAAAATACGCACCAAAGACATTTAAGGATTTGATAATTCCTGACGAAATCAGGAATTTTCTTAATCATATGCTCAAAGATGGCGAGTCTCATAATTTACTGTTCTTTGGCCCGCCAGGAACAGGTAAAACTTCCACGGCAAAGGCTATTGCTAGGGAATTGGGAGAGGAACCATTATATATCAATGGTTCTGAAAAAACTAGTATAGATGATGTTCGCTATGAACTAAAAAACTTTGCTACTTCTGTCAGTCTTGTTTCTAATGGAAAGAAAATAGCTATACTAGATGAATTTGACCGTTTGTCTGTTCAGGCTATGGATTCATTAAAGGGCTTGATTGAAGAAGCAGAAAGGAATTGTCGTTTCATTTTCATAACCAATAATGTTCATAAAGTGACTAAACCAGTCACCAGTAGAACTAAGGAATTTAGTTATGGTGTTACTGAAAAAGAAAAAGAAGCCTTAATGACACTGTTCTTTAAAAGAATGAAACATATTCTTGAACTAGAGGAAGTTGAATATGATAAGAAGTCTCTAGGTCTTTTCATAAAGAAAATGTATCCAGATTTCAGAAAAATAATTGAAGAATCCCAAAGCTATTACTACAGTCATGGAAAAATAGACGAAGGCATTCTAAAATTTACAGATGAAAATAAAGTGTCTGAAGTGGTAGAATTGATGAAACAGAAAAAGGCGGAAAGTGTAAGGAAAGAAATTTCAAACATTGACCCAGATTCTTTTTATCGTTCATTCTATGAGGATATAAAAAAATATATTGACCCCTCAAGCATACCTGATGTTATTGCTACATTGGCTGAATATGCACATACGGATACACAGACAATAGATAGAGAAATCAATCTAGCAGCCTGTGTTTTCGATTTAATGAGAAAAACAAAATGGAAGACTTGAATCCAAAAAAGTATGTAATATCTGAACGGGGTAAGGAAATAATGGACAAGTATTATTTCCTTATCGGAGAAATTGAAAAAGAAACAACCGTAACAGATGAAATGCGTTTAAGGTTATTCAAGGAAATTGGATTGATGTATGATTTTATAGAACCCTATGATGAAGAAGAATCTATAAAATCAAAATTGATTATCATGAATATGTTGTATGAAGGCATAGCCTTGGATGTAGATATGGACAACCATTTTTTGAACTAGGATGATTCATGGAAAAAATATCACCTTTTGACTATATCAAAAGCATTAATTCAAAAAACTACATGGAAGATTTGTCTGGATTTAATCCGTGGCTTACTAGGAGACTATATTCTGCACACCAAAATTATTGTATTATAGCAAATTTTGCAAATAAAAAAGGCTTCATGAAGTTGTCTCCTAGAGCAATCTATGATTTTTTTTACTATACCATTCCCAAAAATAGGGAGTTTATAAAGTATCCAAAGGCGGTCAGAACACCAGAGGATATAAGGTATGTGCAAAGATATTATAATTGTGGGGAACGTGATGCAAAAAGTTACATGAAATTTCTAGAAGAAAGTGAAATTTCCAGCATTATAAATATAATGAAAGAAATGGAAAAACAAAAAAAGAATGGAGAATCAAATGATTGATACTAGACTAGAACAGATGTTTAAAATGCAATATGAGATGCAGGTAAACAACTCCAAAAAACGCCCTAAAATAGCTAATCCAGATACAGCCACAATAGAAGAAAAGATCAAGGCTGCTATGTATTATTGGAATTGTTCAACCGTTGAGTTTATGGAAATGTCCAATGAATTATTCAACGTGGCCATGTCAAAGGAAAAGGCAAGCGCAAATAACTATAAAGAAGAAATGGTAGATATTCTACATTTTGTTCTTTCACAGATGATTTATCTTGGACACGTCAATCTTTCTATTGAACTAGAAGACTTTTTCAAAAACTCGAAGCAAGTAGATATGTATCTAGGCTGGTTTTATTTAACAATGGCTTGGGGTGAGATTCTCAATCAGGTCCCCTATAAGAACTGGAAAACATATGAAGAAACAGATTACCAGAATTTTCCAGGAATAATTGAGAAAAGTATAATCATGTTCTTTCAATGTTACATTAATCTTGTAAGAACAATAGGAATGGATAGTGAGGAATTGTTCAAACGCTATCAAGAGAAATATGAGATCAATGTAAAGAGACAAGAAAAGGGGGGAAGATATGAACAATAACTATTCACATATTACTTATAGTGGTTCTCATAATAGGAATTTCTATTGTAGTAGAACAAGTGATTCAACAACATATCCTGTTATAAGCACCACGTCACCTTGGTATAAGCCTTGGGAAACACCTTGGGAGCTACCTATGCTTCCATCGGTTCCTATGCTTCCATCGGTCCCTACTATTATACCAAGGGATTATTTTGGTGGTTATACAACTTCACATTCACAGATTTTTTTAGCACCAAATGAACCTAATAAAAAGGAGAAAAAAATGGAAAATCAAGAAACGAGAAAAAGATTAATTCAGGTTATTCTGGTTGACCAAGATGTAAACTTGCCAGATAATAAATCACTTGTATTTAAATCAGAAGAAGTAGTTACTTCTTTAAGTGATGAAAATTTTATGGTCGAACTTATGAGTTCAGATGATGAAATGGCAATAAAACTAAAAGCAGCCTTGAAAAATCACAATGATATGCGTATTAAAATATTGGACGAAGTAAAGACAGAAGCAAGAGGGAAAGATGTATTCCTGAAACCTGTTAAACTATCTGACCTTGAGCAAGTGATTGTGGAGATCAATTAATGTCAGAACAAAAGGAGATGGTCAACCATCCAGCACACTACATAGTAGAACTGGATGGTAAAAAATATGAATGCATAGATGTTATTGAATCGTGGGGGTTGTCTTTTAATACAGGTAATGCTCTTAAATATATTTGGAGGGCAGGAAGAAAGGATAAGTCCAAAACAAAAGAAGACTTGAAAAAGGCTGTGTTTTATCTTGAACGAGAAATCAGTCTTCATAAGAATATCCTGGAAGTTTATTATCAATCTGAAAAAAGGGACAATAAAACAATATGTAGTGCCTTGGGGTTTACGGAATCGGGAAACGAACATCTATATAGTGCCTGTAATATGATCTTACTTGCTAAACAAAAAAATAGCCACAAGGTAAGTGAAATAATGATAGAAGCCTTAACGGTTGCCGTAAATAGCCTAAAATTACATATTGAAAGTATATAAATACATTCTAGAATGAAGATACGCCGTGTATCTAGAAGGAAAGTGTATTCCTTGTTATTTTAAATTAGATTTATTTGAATGGAGTTAATAAATGACTAAAATTAATAATAGTACAACCATGAAATATTTGGAAGAAAAAAAATCAAGTGGAGAATTGGTAAGCGTATTCCTTAAAACACCTATGGGTGAAAAACCAGAACAGGTTAGAGGAAACTCAAAGTTGGAATCTGGAACAAAAATCACTTATAAAATGCTTTCTGGAAAGATTGTTGATTTTGATGATGAAGCTATTAGGTTGGATAATGAAGAATGTTTAATTCGCATGGATTCTGTTGACAGTGTTAAACCATTAAAAAAATAGGTGATTAAATATGACACCATCATCAAGAAAAAATAAAGGCAAGAAATTTGAAGAAATAATAGCTTCCATGATTCATGAGAAGTTAATTAGTAACAATCCCGAATATTGGCACATTTACAATAATTTGGAGAATGAAAGACTAAAACCAAAACGGGACACTTCCAGCGGAACATTTACAGGAAGCTTAGGAGATATTGACCTTGGCATTGCTAAAAAATTCTTCCCGTATACAATAGAATGTAAACATTGGAAGTCTCTTGATCTATCTGTAAATTCATTATTACAGGGTAAACTTAAAATTCTAGAATCTATTTGGGAACAAGCCTTGGCAGCATCGGGGAAGAATAATTTAATTCCCTTGGTTGTGTTCAAGGCAAATAGAACTGAAATTTTTGTTTACTATGATATTCACAAGGTAAAGTTTTTACCAGAAAATAATTATTTGAGAAAAGATCAATGGATTATAGGGCTATGGTCAGATTTTATCAATAAAACCATAGGTAAAGATTAATGAAAAAAAGGGATGGGAAGATAGTTGAGTCCTATGCTAAGGACCTTTATGAACAAATGCGTAAATCAAATTCTGAATTTTTTGTTCTTATAAAACCTTGGGAAGAAATGCCTCACCCTGCCAAAGATTTTTGGCTGGATATATCAGACAAATCTTTAACTTTATTAGAGGAAAAACATGGGGTTAAGAAATTTAACGGAAGAAATTCAGACGTTTGATGGTGATGATAGAAGTTATGCCTTACATCGTCCTGACACCTATATTGGTTCAGTAGAAGAAAAGATAGAACATACCCATTACTATTCAGATGATGGTCAAATTATGTTTCGTAATTTTACTATCAATAAGGGTTTGTTGAAAATTTTTGACGAAGTGGTTTCTAATTCTGTTGATGAATCAATCAAAACAAAATTCAGGCAATCAAACAAAATCAATATTACCTATGATAAGAAGTCCTGTGAAATCGAAGTGACTGATAATGGGCGTGGTATTTCTGTTATAGAAGACAAGAAAACCAAAAAATGGGTTCCTGAATTGGTCTTTTCCACATTAAGAACAGGTGGAAATTTTGATGATTCTAAAAAAGAAGAAACTCTAGGTAAGAATGGTGTTGGGGTTGCTTTGACCAATATATTCTCCAAGCAGTTCAGGGTAAACACCTACGATGGGTCAAAGACCTATACTCAAGAGTTTACAAATAACATGTATAACATAGGCAAGCCTGTTATTAGGAATAAGACAACGGGCAGTACCTATACAACAGTGTCTTTTATTCCTGACTACAGTTACTTTAGGGTGAGTGAAAGTTGTTTTGCGGGTTTACCTTATCTATTGGAAAAGAGAGTTAGGGACTTGGCGTTTGTCTATCCTGAAATTAAATTCTCCTATAATGGAAATGTAATCAATACAAAAAAACCAAAGGATTTATTTTCACCTATTGATGAAAATTTCAATTTTGCTTCTAGTGAAAAATGTAGAGTAGCAGTATTGTTTTCAGAAGACGCAAATACTATTTCATTCGTAAATGGAGTCAATACATCTAGTGGTGGTTCACATGTTGACTATGCACATGGTTTGATTTCTGATTATTTAAAGGAAGCAATCAGAAAGAAATATAAAATAAACATCAAGCCTTCTGATATTAAAAACAGAATTATGCTTGTTCTGTCTATTAAATTCCCTGGACCAAAGTTTGATAGTCAGACAAAAGATCACCTAGTAAATCAGGTCAATGACTTCAAGGATAGGGTAGACGAAGTTATAAATGAAAAATTCCTAAAGGGGTTGATGAATAATACACCCCTAATTACATCCTTGATTGAAATTCATCAGTTGAAAGATTTACAAAAAGCCCAAAGCATGGTGAAGACAAAAAAAATCCGCATTCCTAAACTGGTAGAACCACAATCTAAAAATGCCAGTGAGAATATCTTGATTTTAACCGAAGGGGATTCTGCTATTTCAGAACTGATTAACGTAAGAAATCCAAACATAGGCGGCTTTCCATTAAGAGGTAAGGTCAAGAATGTATACGGTAAATCACCTTCTGAAGTGGTAGAAAATGAGGAATTGCAAAACATCATAAAGATTCTAGGATTGGAGTTGGGTAAACCTGCCATAAATCTAAGATATGGAAGGATTGGGATTCTAACCGATCAAGATCATGATGGCAATGCCATAGCAGGTTTGTTAATAAACTTTTTCTATCGGTTCTGGCCAGAACTATTTGAACAGAAGCGTATTATTCGTTATTTGTCTCCACTGTTTACTGTAAACAATGGAAAGAAAACATTACGGTTCTACTCACATAAAGAATTTGAAGAATGGAGTAGCAAGAATCCAAATAGTTCAAAGGCAAAGTATCATAAAGGATTGGGTAGTCTTGAAACAGAGGAATATGAAATCGTTCTTAATGACCCTTTCTATATCACTCTAACACATGATAAAGAAGCTAAGGAAACAATTAAGATGGCATATTCAGATGATTCTGGACCAAGAAAAGAATGGCTAAAATCTGCAACCAATTGATTTTAAAGGAGATTATTTAATGTCAGATTTTTATAAAAGAAATAAACACCCTGTTTATGCAATAGGGGTTCCAGTAAAAAAGTCTGGTGTGTATACTGGTGAATATGGAATGACTGATGGACCATATCCTTCAATAAAACCATTATTGAAAATTCTTCCTGAATATGAAAATAGCAAGATATTGAAAATTACCGTTTTAGAAGATTGTGTTAAGTATGAAATTATGCGTGAATGGGATGATTTATGTTTAGATTGGGTTAAAATTAAAGACAAATCACAGCCCGTTGAAATAGAACAAACTGTATGGACTGTGATATTGAACAAATATCAACGAGATAATTTATTGTGGTTACTATTGCAGGTACGATCAGGTAAAATTCCAGGAGATACGGGTGATTGGGTTTCTGAAATATCCTATATGCTTCGTAAAGAAAATCAAAAAATTCCTGTTCTAGATGAAAAAGATTATCCAAATTCTATTGGATAGGTCAAAATAGTTTTGATATAAATAGTATTAGATGAAACACAGAATGCCCAAACGGGGTTCAAGTTTCATCTAATGAAATGCCAATCTGTTTTGGGTTTCATTCTACAAAAAGAAACAACCTTGCTTTAATAAGGGGGTAATTATGAATAATAGACTAATTTTCGGCAATAATATTTTAGGTGACTCTTTGATGGATGTTTTTGAGGCATTCAGAGAATTCGATAGAACACCTTCCAATCAAAGAACCTATCCGCCTTACAATTCCTATTACGATAAAACAAAACAAGAAATAATTCTTGAGTTGGGACTAGCTGGTTTCACAAAGAATGAACTTTCTGTTGAAGTAGACAGACGTTTGAAAAGACTAACTATTTCTGGTGAAAAAACGGATGATCTTTCCGATGAACCAGATAATCGTGTCTTTACACATAGAAGTCTGGCCAAAAGATCATTCAAGATAGGCTACCCTATCAGTGATGAACTTCAGGTAATGGACATTACTTTCATGGATGGTATTCTAAAAATTGTAATGAAAGAAGTCTTGCCAGAAGAAATGAAACCAAAATTGCTAGAAATTAAGTAATCTAGAGAAATTAAAGGGACCCCACAAAGGTCCCTTTTTTATTTCCTGTTCCATAATAAATATAACAGAACTATAACAATTATGTAAGGGAAAATTATGATATTTAAGGAAATGGTTTCTGTTATTCTTGAAGACCTTGACAGTTTATTCATACCTATTGACCAGTTAAAATTTAAGGTAGAGCCTCATTCTTCTCATTTATATGGAAAACATTTATTAGTTGTTAGAGAACAAAACACTGGAATGAATCTTGTCATTCTTGAGATAGAAGAAAATGGAGATGATAAAGATTCTTATTCTATCTACATTACAGACACACCAGATGAATATGAATTCAAGGGAAAGAAGGAATTTACCCTTGAAGAATTGATGGAACCAAATTCTAAAATAATAAAATCAGCTTTAAAAGCCTTGTATCCTGATGGCTACAGTATTAAAAACATTGAGATTAAATAATTATATTTTAAGTCATTGAAGTTAAAAGATAAATAAATACTTGACTTTTGTTTCTATACCTGCTATACTACAGACAGACAGAATTAAAGATAAACAATTTTCGGGTATATAAAATGAACGCCATTGAAAAGAACAGAAAAGCAGCCTTGAATGAACTCTTGAAAAGTGCTGAAAATCTTGTCAATCTGTTGAAGGCGGCTGATGAACATAGTAAATTCATCACTAATATTCTGGATGCGGTGAATGATGTTCAACGGTTGTCTTATCACTACAGCCAATGGAGTAAAATTTCGTAATGTCTACCGATAAAGAACTCCCTTCGCCGTTTAGGAAAGCGGAAAAAGCGAGTCTTAATTCTGACCATCTTAAATACAAGATGGGTGCTGCTGTGTATTATGGAAAGGGGTTTCTTGCGGCTGGATTCAACAGCATGAAAACGAACCCGATTACCAGAAAATATCGCAGTCTGAAAACTACTCATGCTGAAATTAGCGCCTTGCGAAAAGCAAAGTCCAAGAAGAAAAATTTGCGGGGCGCTGAAATTTATATCTTTAGAAAAACTACACATGGCTTGGCTATGTCTAAGCCTTGTGAAATGTGTTTGAATGAATTGAAGTTTGAGGGTATTAAAAAGATTTACTATACTTCTGAAACTGGAATTCAAATTCTTGAGGTTGCCTAGACAAATTAATTACCTAAGTAACTGAAATCATTAAGAATAAAATTATTGACATTCTAAATTGATTGTGGTAGAATATAGTTAATGAATGAAGTTAATCTAAACTCTTTAAGTGGTTTCTAAATGGAAAACGATATCATTCCATCTAAGGATTTGTTTCTTGTGACATTCAAGAAGGAAGTCGAGAATTTTACAAAAAACAAAAAACTAAAGGCAAGACTTGTAAAAAATAAATCTGGTTTTCTTACCTTTTCGCCTATTGATAATGAAGGAGCGTCCAAGCTAACAACCAATAAAGATGGTGGTTTTGTAAAAAACCTTTTGATTGTATCTGAAAATGAAGTTGTAAAAATGCAGTTGTTTGGATTCAGTAAAAAATATGGTGAAATGTGCCTTATTAAATAGAGGTCGCCTAATGAAATATGATAAAACTGAAATAGCAGGATGGTTTGGAGAAAAACCAGATGTATTGGATAAATGTAAAGTGCTAGTAGCTTATTACGATAGTTATGCCTATGAAGGATATGCCTTTGTTCTTTACAAAAAAGGAAAGAAACTTTATGAAGTGAATGGTTCACATTGTTCCTGTTATGGTTTGGAAAATCAATGGCAACCAGAAGAAACTTCTAAGGAATCTTTGATGCAAAGAAAATCCTTGAAGGGTAAAATGAAGGATATTTTTCCTGATGATTAAGGCTAGGATAGAGAAGGTAAAAAAACAACTCGAATGGGTATTAAGTCCAGAAACGGAAAAGGAATTGGAGTGGATTTCAGAAGCGTTTGATTCTGATTCACTTAAAGACTTTGATGTTCTGAACTTCAGTGAAGTAGAGAAATTCATAAATATGGAATATAATAAATGGTTGAATAGGTCAGACAAGTGAGGTATTATGCATAAGAATTCGAATATTGATGTGCTAAAATCTTTCTTAACTGGTCCTGGTGGAATAGATTGTTCCTGTTGCACAAAAGGAACAAAAAAAGAACATAAAGTGTATTCCAATAAAGTGAAACGGAGAAAGATGAAAATTGATTTGCGTAAAGAAATTATGATTTACGATGATTTCTAAGTAATACACGCCTTGCTAGTTTAACGCTAAAACACCAGCCCGTATGGGGGATGGAGACAAGGGTTCAACTCCCTTAAAAGGCACCAAAATTCAATATGTCCCATTGGTCTAGTGGTGAGGACACAAGACCTTCAATCTTGTAGCATCGGTTCGAGTCCGATATGGGATACTATATAGGGGTGAAGCATGACTGGAAATGCGCTGGTCTCCAAAACCAGTAGTAGCAGGTTCGATTCCTGTCACCCTTGCTTTAATATTGACGGGTAGTTTAACTAAAACAAGTGGTGGGGTCGCGCCTTATTGCTAGATGTTAGTGCGAATCTAACCCTGTCAGCCAATTATAAAATTCATGAACGTAAAGGGAAACATATGACAATATATTACAAACCAGAAGCCTATGATGATGCATTATACGAACTTGACAACAAAAAAGTCATAACCGTGGCTATTCAATTTTGGTTGAATCCAAAAGAAATGAGTGTATGGAGAAAGTTTTTATATACAAAATTCCTCAAGAAGAAAATCAAAGAAATAGACTTCTCAAAGGAAGAATCATTCATTCTTGATTTTATTTCAGTTACAGGAATTACTTGGTATTTTGAAAGAAACGGTGAAAGATGTTCTCCTGATTTATCAAAATTGCTTGAGGATGTTTATCTTAGAATTAAATTCTTTAAGAATAAATTGATTGCCAAAAATCCATTTGATACAGTCTGTGAAATGACAACTGAAGATTTATCAATGTATCCAGAATGAAAAATCCTAGATTCTATACAGGAGTAGGTTCAAGAGAAACACCAGAAACGAAAATGAACCTAATGACCAGACTGGCAAAGGTTCTAGAGGGTAAAGGCTATATTCTTAGGTCGGGTGGTGCTATTGGTGCAGACACGGCTTTTGAGAATGGTGCTACTGAAAAAATAATTTACAAGGTAAAAGACTCTACACCAGAATGTGAAGAAATTGCGGCTAGGATTCATCCAGCATGGCATATGTGTTCTGATTATGCCAAAAAATTACATGGGCGGA
>Ga0224495_10000457_pt1 | contig 32883 bp, 32 predicted proteins | sample SF_Jul11_sed_USG_FD_168128 | JGI IMG/M metagenome (GOLD analysis project Ga0224495, IMG submission 168128) | Sediment microbial communities from San Francisco Bay, California, United States - SF_Jul11_sed_USGS_4_1 | ecosystem: Environmental > Aquatic > Marine > Sediment | place: USA: California... | reverse complement strand
GTGCCGAGAGCTGGTCGTTGGAAGAGGGCATCGTCAAGTCTGGGAGCTTCAATATAGATCAGGGTGTCGGGGTGCGCGCGGTGAGCGGCGAGAAGACCGCTTTTGCCTATTCTGACGACATCAGCCTGAACGCGCTGGACAGCGCGGCGCAGGCTACACGTGCAATAGCCAGGCAGGGCGGCACCCAGAAAGTCCCGGTGCTGCATCACGGTTCGAGGCGCCAGATCTATTTGCCGGATGACCCGATAGCAACCCTCAAGGACGCCGATAAGGTAGCGTTACTGGAACGCATCGAAGGCTATGCGCGCGCTCTCGATCCGCGCGTGGTGCAGGTGATGGCGAGTCTCGCCGGCGAATATGAAGTTGTGATGGTGGCGCGCAGCGACGGCTTGATGAATGCCGACATCCGTCCGCTGGTGCGGCTGTCCGTGCAGGTGATCATCGAGAGCGACGGCAAGCGCGAGCAAGGCTCGGCGGGCGGCGGCGGGAGATTCGATTATGCATATTTCGATGATGCGATGTTGCGCAAATATGCCGCACAGGCGGTACATCAGGCGACGGTCAATCTTGGTGCTGCACCTGCTCCTGCAGGCAGCATGACCGTGGTGCTCGGCAGCGGCTGGCCGGGTATCCTGCTGCACGAGGCGATCGGCCACGGACTGGAGGGCGATTTCAACCGCAAGGGCAGTTCGGCATTTTCGGGCCGCATCGGCGAGCGTGTCGCGGCGCAAGGCGTTACAGTGGTGGACGACGGAACACTGGCCAGGCGGCGCGGTTCATTGCAGATGGATGACGAGGGCAATCCCACCCAGTGCACCACGCTGATCGAGAACGGAATTCTGAAAGGGTATCTGCAGGACACGCTGAACGCCCGGCTTATGGGAATGTCCGTCACCGGCAACGCGCGGCGAGAATCCTACTCGCACCTTCCGATGCCGCGCATGACAAACACCTACATGCTGAACGGGGACAAGGAATCGCAAGAGATCATCGCTTCGGTAAAGCACGGCCTGTATGCGGTGAATTTCGGCGGAGGGCAGGTGGACATCACCAGCGGCAAGTTCGTGTTCTCCACATCAGAGGCATACATGATCGAGGACGGCAAGATCACCCATCCGGTGAAGGGTGCCACGCTGATCGGCAACGGCCCGGACGTACTGACGCGCATCTCGATGATAGGCAACGACATGGAGCTCGATTCCGGCGTCGGCACCTGCGGAAAGGAAGGCCAGAGCGTGCCGGTCGGAGTAGGACAACCTACCGTGCGGATTGACGGGTTGACGGTGGGTGGTACTGCGTAGGCCGGGTTGAGTGTAGCGATACCCAACATCAATTCCAACATCAACTTTGCCGGTCAACCACCGGCGGTTTTGTTTGTTATTGCCCTTTCAATTACGTCCAACAATCTACGGGCAACACTGCGCTAGCTGTCTCCCTACGGTATAATCCGCGCCCTTATGATGATCTTTCGCGGACTCTACTCATCCGACAGCAAACCCGTTGCGCTCACTATCGGCAATTTTGACGGCGTGCATCTGGGCCATCAGGCATTGCTGAGCGAATTGCGCGCAGCTGCGCAGGCGCGCGGTCTGCAAACCGCGGTGGTGATATTCGAGCCGCATCCGCGCGAGTTTTTCACGCCGCAGCAGGCCCCGGTGCGGCTGACCAGTTTGCGCGAGAAACTCGAACTGTTTGCCGGGTTGGGCATCGATCGGGTGCATGTGTGCCGCTTTAACAAAGTTTTTTCGCAAATGAGTGCGGCAAATTTCATCAATGCGCTGCATGAAAAGCTGTCCGCCAGGTTCGTGCTGATAGGCGATGATTTCCGTTTTGGCAGCGGGCGCGGCGGTGATTTCGCGCTGATGGAGAAAGTCGGTGCGCAATTTGGTTTTGCGGTGCAGTCGGTGCGTACCGTGGCCCATGACGGGGTCAGGATTTCCAGCACGGCGATACGAGCTGCACTTGCTGCAGGGGAATTGAGAACCGCACAGCGCTACCTGGGTCGACATTACAGCATCAGTGGGCGCGTGGTGCACGGCGACGGGATGGGACACAAGCTGGGCTTTCCCACCGCGAACATCCAGTTGAAGCACAACCTTCCGCCTCTGTCCGGGATATTCGTGGTGCAGGCACACGCCGAAGGCATGGGTGTGTTGCAGGGCGTGTCCAGCCTTGGCGTACGCCCGACCCTGAAAAGTGACAAAAAACCTGTACTGGAGGTGCATCTGTTCGAGTTTGCGCAACAGATCTACAACAGGCATTTGCGCGTGGAATTCCTGCATAAGTTGCGCGACGAAGAAAAATACCCGGATGTGGATACCCTGACACGGCACATCGCACAGGACGTTGAAGATGCAAAGAAATGGTTCGAACAACATGACTGACTATAAGAACACACTGAATCTACCCGATACCCCGTTCCCGATGCGCGGCGACCTTGCCCGCCGGGAACCGCAGATGGTGGCACGCTGGCAGGCCCAGCAACGCTATCAACAGATTCGCGCCGTCAAGCGGGGCAAACCCGTATTCATCCTGCACGACGGCCCGCCATATGCCAACGGGGACATCCACATCGGCCATGCGGTGAACAAGATACTCAAGGACATCATCGTCAAGAGCAAGACGCTGGCGGGTTTTGACGCGCCTTACGTGCCTGGATGGGACTGCCACGGCCTGCCGATCGAATTGCAGGTGGAGAAAAAGCACGGCAAGGCCATACCACCCGCGCAGTTCCGCGAATTGTGCCGCTCTTATGCAAAGGAACAGATCGAACGGCAGAAGAAGGATTTCATCCGCCTAGGCGTGCTGGGAGACTGGGAACACCCCTATCTGACGATGGATTACAAGACCGAGGCCGACATCATGCGCGCGCTCGGCAGCATTTTTCAACATGGCTACTTGTACCAGGGCTACAAGCCGGTGAACTGGTGTTTGGATTGCCAATCTGCGCTGGCCGAAGCCGAAGTGGAATACGAGGACAAGGTTTCTTCGGCGATCGACGTGGGCTTCGAGGTGAAGGACAAGCATGCCCTGGGCAAAGCCTTTGGCGTGTCGCTGCCCGCTGATGCCAAAGTATACGCAGTGATATGGACAACCACGCCGTGGACCTTGCCGGCAAACCAGGCGGTGTGCGTGCATCCCGACTTGGAGTATGACCTGATCAAGACTGACAAAGGTTACCTGATGCTTGCATTCGACCTTGCAGCCCAGTGCCTTTCGCGTTATCGGTTGTCAGGCAGCAATGACCGGGGTAACGGCATTGCTGCCTCGTGCAAAGGGTCGGCACTGGAAGGGTTGTTGCTGCAACATCCGTTCTATGATCGCGGCGTGCAGATAATCTGCGGTGACCATGTGACGCTGGAAGCGGGTACCGGCCTGGTGCATACTGCGCCGGCACATGGGCTGGATGATTATTTTGTCGGGCTGAAATATAACCTGCCGACTGACAATCCGGTAGGTGACGACGGCAAGTTTGCCGCTGCTCTGCCGCTGGTCGGTGGTCTATTCGTCTGGAAAGCCAACGATGTGGTTGTGGCTGAGTTGCAAGCCAGCGGGCACTTGTTGCACCTGGAAAAAACGCAGCACAGTTATCCGCACTGCTGGCGACACAAAACACCGATCATCTTCCGCTCGACTCCGCAGTGGTTCATCGGCATGGATAATGTAGGCACCTCCGGATCATCGGATATTGAGCGGCTGATCCGGGAAAAGCGTTCGCACTCTGGCAAGCCGGAGAAACTCAATGAAATGACCTTGCGCGATCTGGCTGGCAAGGCAGTCGGGCAAACCAGGTTTTTTCCGTCGTGGGGACAGGCCCGCCTCGATGCGATGATCAAGAATCGCCCTGACTGGTGCGTGTCCCGCCAGCGCAACTGGGGTGTGCCGATGCCGCTGTTTGTGCACAGGGAAACCGGGGCGTTGCATCCGCGCACACATGAATTGCTGGAACAGGTGGCCAAGCTTGTCGAACGCGTTGGCATCGAGGCTTGGTTCAGCCTGAACTCGGTTGACTTGCTGGGCGCCGAGGCAGAGCATTACAGGAAACTTGGCGATACGCTGGATGTGTGGTTCGATTCGGGCGTCACACACGCTTCGGTGCTTCAGCACCGGGCGGGATTGCGTTCCCCGGCCGATCTGTATCTGGAAGGTTCGGACCAGCACCGCGGATGGTTCCAGTCCTCGCTGCTGACCGGCTGCGCGATCAATGGCCGCGCCCCATACGATGCCTTGCTCACGCATGGCTTCGTGGTCGATGGTAATGGCCACAAGATGTCCAAATCCAGGGGCAACGTGATCGCTCCGCAGAAGATCTTCGACACGCTGGGTGCTGACATCCTGCGCCTGTGGACTGCATCGACCGATTACTCCGGTGAGCTGAACATTTCCGACGAGATACTCAAGCGTGTCGTGGAAAGCTACAGGCGTATCCGCAATACCTTGCGCTTCCTGCTGGCAAATACCGCCGATTTCGATGCACAACGCGATGCCATGCCTGTAGCAGAGTGGCTGGAGATCGATCGTTATGTGCTTGCTCGAACGCATGAACTCCAGCTTGAGATGAAAGGCTATTACGCCAATTACGAGTTTCATCTGGTGGCGCAGAAATTGCAGAATTTTTGTTCCGAAGACCTGGGTGGATTCTATCTGGATATCCTGAAGGATCGTCTGTACACGGCCGGGGCCAATTCCGCGGCGCGCCGTTCCGCGCAGAACGCGCTGTATCACATCACCCACAGTCTGGTACGGCTGATGGCGCCGATACTCAGCTTTACAGCAGAAGAGGCATGGGAGGTGCTGAGCGGCAACGATGATCAAAGCGTCTTCCTTGGCGAATGGTACGACCTGCCCGATCCGCAAATGGACGGGAACGGGATGGCAGCATGGTTGAAGATCACGTCTTGGCGTGCAAAAGTAAACAAGCAATTGGAGGAGGCGCGCAGCGCGGGATTGATAGGATCGGCGCTGGCCGCCGAAGTGGATATCAATGTAGCTGGCGCTGATTACGACGTGCTGGCGCGACTCGGCGATGATTTGCGCCTGGTGCTGATTACCTCGCGTGCAACAGTGCATCACGCTGCGACAGAAGCCGAGCAGCATATCGATGTCTCCGCAAGTCTGCACGACAAGTGCGAACGCTGCTGGCATTACCGGGATGACGTCGGTGCAGATATGAAGCACCCGACGCTTTGCGGCCGGTGTGTAAGCAATCTGTTCGGTAGCGGAGAGGTGCGGAAGTATGCTTAACCGCTGGCTGTGGGTGTCCGCTCTGGTGATCGCTCTCGACCAGGCGAGCAAGGTGTGGATCACCGGTCATTTCGTCTATGGTGAAATTCTGGTAATCCTCGGTGTATTCAATCTGGTGCTGGCGCATAATACCGGTGCCGCATTCAGCTTTCTGAGCGATGCGGGCGGCATGCAACGCTGGTTGTTCAGTATCATCGCGATAGTCGCTTCGGCCTGGATAGTCTGGTTGTTGCGCAGACATGGCACGCAGACGCTGTTCGCGCTGGCCTTGAGCATGATACTCGGCGGAGCGCTGGGGAATCTGATCGATCGGGTTGCGTATGGATATGTGGTCGACTTCCTGCAATTCCACTGGGAAGACCATTACTTTCCCGCATTCAACCTTGCCGATTCCGCCATTACCTGTGGGGCGTTTCTTTTGATATTTGACAGTTTTCGGGGAAAAAGTCATGGAACTGCTGCTGGCTAATCCACGAGGTTTTTGTGCCGGAGTCGATCGTGCCATCGAGATCGTGGAGCGCGCGCTTGAATTGCATGGCGCACCGATATATGTTCGCCACGAAGTGGTCCACAACAAGTTCGTCGTGGATGGACTGCGCAAAAAAGGCGCGATCTTCATCGAGGAACTGTCCGATGTGCCGAGCGGCAGCATATTGATATTCAGTGCCCACGGCGTGTCGCAGGCAGTGCGTCATGAGGCTGAAGCAAGAGGCCTGACGGTGTTCGATGCGACATGCCCGCTGGTGACCAAGGTACATATCGAGGTGTCGCGAATGCGCGATCAGGGCAAGGAGATCGTCATGATCGGCCATTCCGGACATCCGGAAGTCGAAGGAACCATGGGACAGAGCAACGGTGGCATGTATCTGGTGGAATCACCGGAAGATGTTGCACTCCTCAAAGTGAGTGATGAGAACAATCTGGCTTATGTGACGCAGACCACGCTGTCGGTGGATGATGCCAGTACGATAATCGACGCGCTCAGGACACGCTTTCCGTGCATCACCGGTCCGAAGAAAGACGATATCTGCTATGCCACGCAAAACCGCCAGGATGCGGTGAAGCTGCTGGTCAAGCAATGTGACGTAGTGGTCGTCGTGGGTTCGCCAAACAGTTCGAATTCCAATCGTTTGCGCGAAGTCGCGGCTAATGTCGGAGTTCCCGCCTATCTTGTGAACGATGCGGAAGAATTACAACAGGAATGGTTCTCAGGCAAGGATCGCGTCGGCATCAGCGCTGGAGCGTCTGCGCCGGAAGTCCTTGTACAGGGCGTTATCGAACGGCTGGAACAAATGGGCGGGAAAAAAGCCATCGAGTTGCAGGGAATCGTGGAGAACGTCGTGTTTCCGCTGCCCAAGACACTGATACCGATCGCGGAGCGGCGCTGAACCATTTACACACAGGTTGTTAGCACTTGAAAGCCGAAATCCTGATCATAGGCGGCGGCGTGATAGGCCTGACCAGCGCGCAATCCCTGCTGTTATCAGGTTACCGTGTGACATTGGTCGAGCGCGGCACTATCGGACTGGAGGCATCCTGGGCGGGCGGCGGAATACTCTCGCCATTATGCCCGTGGGATTACCGGGAAGCAGTCACGAGATTGGCTCTTCGCGGGATGGACATGTTCAGCGAGGCGGCGGCCTTGCTGCATGCTGCCACCGGCATCGACCCGGAGTATCGGCGCAGCGGAATGTTGCTGTTGCCTCCATTTCAGCAAGAATTAGCCGAGCATTGGTGTGCGCAACATCGGTTTGCCTTGCATCGGGTGAAACTTGCCGATCACTTGCCTGTCCGGCATGGCAGGCAATACCAGGGAAAGGGCTTGTTGCTGCCCGACATCGCGCAAGTGCGCAATCCGCGCCTGTTGCAGGCGCTGAGTGAACATGTGCGGATGCTTGGTGGCGTGATCCATGAACATCAAGAGGTGCATGGTTTCGAGTTGACTGGCGACCGGATCGCCTGGCTGCAAACCGCACATGGCAAGCTCGATGCTGATATATATATTGTCGCAGCGGGTGCGTGGAGCAAGGCTTTGCTCGGCGAACATGCTCTTGGTGTCGACATCCGTCCGATAAAAGGCCAGATCCTTCTGTTCAAGTTCGACGCACCACCATTCCGGCAAATTCTGTTAAAGGAGAATCTCTATTTCATACCGCGCCGTGACGGCCATGTGTTGGTGGGCAGCACGCTGGAAGATGTCGGCTTCGACAAGTCGGCAACCGTCGAGGCGCGCGAAAGCTTGCTGCAGCGGGTACTAGAGATATTTCCGGATTGGGGTGATCATGTTCCGGCGCGTCATTGGGCCGGTTCCCGTCCCGGTTCACCGGACAACATCCCCACCATAGGACGGCACCCGCATCTGACCAACCTCTACATCAACAGCGGGCACTTCCGCTACGGTGTGACCATGTCACTGGCAAGTGCGGAATTGCTGCGAAACGAGATCAAGGGAGAGCCGCAGCCGTTTCCTGTGGACGAATACCGCTGGCATTAGTTGCGTAAGGTTTATGATATGGCGGCAGTATGAACGGATTCTGCGCCAGGCAGGGGAGGCAGGTGGGCGGGCCATACATTTGCGGTAGCAGAAAGCGTACTGCAAGGTTGTAGATGAATGGTCAGCATCAATACATCTGTTGGCCGACTCAAAGTTTTGCTTTGGGAGTAGTCAACAGATATTCAGCTATCGCGTCTGCTATTTTGAAATTACGGGTTTTGATAGTGCTGTCGCCGATATGCTTCCTGTCCTTTTCGTCACCCGCATAAACGAGTTTCGAAAAGTTCTCGGAAGCAATTTCGGGCTTCTTGGCATGCATGGGGGCATCATTCTGTGCATTGTTGTGCATGCCGCCTCCTTTCTTGATAATTTCTGCCGGGGTAATCATGTTGCATATCTCAATCCGAATTTGCTTGTAAATGAATTACGCGATATCAGACTGGGCGATACCGGATAAGTTCCCTGGCGTGCTTATTGATACATTCAGCAAAGCATGCGATTTTCAGCCTGAAATTGTGATAGTGCTGTTATAAGGACAACGTCGGCGCCAGGCAGGATTGTGGGCATGATGTACACCAAATATTCAGTCGGGGCTGGTATTTGCTGTCTTCCTCAAGCGGGGCCGGCACAATGAGAGTGAAGTCGTGCCTCAGTCTGTTCAAGTCAAGGAATATCGCTGGCACTAATCTCTGCGTGTCCTCTATAATTAATGAATTCAGCGCTGGAGTAGCTCAGTTGGTAGAGCAACGCACTCGTAACGCGTAGGTCGGAGGTTCGATTCCTCTCTCCAGCACCATAAACAAGTCCTACGCATTCCTAGATAGTCCTGAAAAGCCTTATAAACAATCACATATCAGGATTATTCTTACCTAACAATTCCTAATTCTTCCCTTGCAATATACCGACAGTTAGCGGTATATTTGGCGGTATGTTGCGATGAGAGCAACACAGATACCGTCAAAGGGGTTAAATCATGGCACTGACTGCGATACAGGTTAAGAATGCGAAGGAAATAGACAAACCGCAAAAGCTGGCAGATGGAGGCGGCCTATATCTGCTGGTGCAACCAAATGGCGCAAAGTACTGGCGACTAGATTATCGTTTTGCCGGTAAGCGCAAAACTTTGGCTGTTGGAGTCTATCCAGAAATAAGCCTATCTGACGCACGGGAGAGGCGCGAAGAGGCACGAAAGCTATTGGCTAATGGTGCAGACCCTAGCGCGGTAAAAAAGGCTAAAAAGGCCGCTGGCGTTGCTATTGCAGAAAACAGCTTTGAACTTGTCGCCCGCGAGTGGCACACCAAAAACTTGCATAACTGGAAACAGAGTAACGCGGACAAGCTGTTAAACCTTTTGCAGAATGATTTATTTCCTTGGCTGGGCAAACGACCTATTAGCGAAATTGCCGCGCCAGAACTTTTGCAGACAATCCGCCGTATAGAAAGCCGTGGCGTACTTGAGACAGCGCATCGAGCCAGATCGCTTTGCGGGCAAATTTTTCGTTATGCCATCGCAACGGGTAGGGCTGTAAGAGACCCTTCTGCTGACATTCGGGGCGCATTGCCACCAGTCAAGCACAAGCATCATGCGAGCATTACAGACCCGGTAAAAATTGGTAAGTTGCTCCGCGATATTGACGGGTACTCGGGTACATTCATAGTACGCTGTGCATTCAAGCTATCCCCTTTGGTATTTCTTAGAGCAGGTGAATTGCGCCATGCTGAATGGTCTGAATTTGACCTGGATAAGGCTGAATGGCGTATTGCTGACGGCAGGATGAAAAAGGAAGGGGTGCATATCGTGCCGCTGGCTACGCAAGCCGTGGCGATCCTGCGAGAACTGCATCCCCTTACTGGAAAGGGGCGTTATGTATTCCCGAGCGCAAATAGCACGCTTAAACCAATGTCCGAAAATGCAATCAGGGCGGCACTCCGTAGCCTAGGCTATACAAATGATGACATGACACCGCACGGGTTTAGATCAATGGCCAGTACGCTACTAAACGAGCAGGGATTCAACGCCGATGTTATCGAGATACAGCTTGCCCACATTGAACGCAACGCCATAAGAGCGGCTTACAACTACGCTCAATATCTGCCTGAGCGGCGGCGCATGATGCAGCATTGGGCGGATTATCTGGACGGGCTCAAATCGGGTGCAGACGTGTTAGCAATACACAAAGCAAAAGCAGCTTAGTCCATTTTGCTGCATCTAGCCCGACGGGGCGAAAACGGGAAGCCTTACCCGCTGGTGCAGCATCTCAATAAGGCATGGCGTTAAAGGTGATGCTATGTTGAAAACAAAGCTAGCGGATATTTTAAATTATGAAGGACTACGGTTGGCGAAAGGTTTGTATACCTCTATTGAAAAGCACGGACGCGAGAAATTTGAGAGTTTTATGGAAGGCGAACTCAAACCCAACGCCAGGCTATTAACGCCTAGTCTTATTTACTTGCTTATGGTTGCGGCGCAAGAGACGTTGCAAGAAACTTTGCAGGCTGAAAAAAAGGAAAGATTTGTGCCTGTAAGGGAAAAAGGCATGAGAAAGAAAATTGAAGATGCAAGCAAGCAGCATGAGGACGTTGCAAAAATAAACGCCGATCTTTTGAGAAAGCCAGCAAGTGAAGGATGGAAACTTGATGTAAGGGCGAAATACATTGCAAACAAAACAGGATATAAAGAGTCTTATGTGCGGCGACTGATTGCAACACCACGAAATACAAACCAGACCTGATTTATCTCAAGTTGTGACATTCCAGACCTGATAGGTAACCGAAAAGCCAGCATTTACGTGTGTTTACCTGATTCATTCTTGGACAATCCTTCCCACGCTCCAACTTTCCTAGTTGGCGTTACGGAAAGGAATATACCATGCAGCCTACTACCAGCAATAATTCCGCGCACGTTCAACAACAGACCACACTGATCCGCCGTCGTGAAGTAGAGCGATTAACAGCACTTTCACGATCTAGAATCTACCACCTGATGAAGCAGGGTGATTTCCCTAAGCCTGTGCAATTGGGGACGATGAGTGTTGCTTGGCTCGAAACTGAAGTTAGGGAGTGGATAGCACATCGCATCGCTGACAGCCGAAAAATTGCGTGAGGTGCGACCATGACTGCCAACGATCTGCTGTCTAAATTGGACAAGGTTAAGTGCGCCGGACAAGGAAAATGGCTGGCATGTTGTCCTGCACACGCTGATAAAACTGCATCGCTATCCGTCCGCGAACTGGATGACGGGCGCGTGCTGGCACATTGCTTCGCGGGCTGTTCTGTTCACGAAGTTGTCGCAGCCGTAGGACTTGAGCTTACTGACCTATTCCCACCGCGAACCGATCAGCATTTTATCAAGGGCGAACGCCGCCCCTTTCCCGCTGCCGATTGTCTTCGCGCAATTGCGTTTGAATCGATACTAGTCCTAATTGCTGCTGCTGATCTACTGGCTGGGCAACCCTTCAATGAGACAGACCGGACGCGCCTAGCACTGGCTGTGACGCGAATTCAAGCGGCTCTTACGGCAGGAGGCATTCACCATGCTTAATCAATTTTCCGCAATGGAAGAACGTGCTGCTGCTACATTGAAAAAGCTTGATGCTATTGCGGATAGTAAGGCGGTAAAACAGGCCATGTCGGACGTGAGCACACCAGCAATACCCAAAGACGCTCCAGCGTGCGTATACGCAAGCTCAGTTGAACTGTTACGCGGCAGCGACGTAAAGCCGGAAGCGGTTTCTTGGTATTGGGTCGGCTACCTAGCGGCGGGGAAGGTGCACATTCTCGGTGGCGCACCCAGCACTGGCAAAACGACCATCAGCATGGCCGTGGCAGCGACGATGACAAATGGCGGACGATGGCCAGATGGCACCCGATCCCCAATCGGTAACGTAGTAATCTGGAGCGGCGAGGATGATCCCGCCGATACCTTGATTCCCCGGCTTGCCTTATCTGGTGCTGACCTATCCCGCGTGTATTTTATATCTGACGTGCGAGATGGAACCGAAAGACGATCCTTCGACCCGGCCAGAGACATGGAACCGCTACGGCGCAAGCTGGCCGAAATCGGCGATGTTCGCTTGCTGATCGTTGATCCCATCGTTTCGGCAATCGCCGGTGATTCACACAAGAATGCGGAAGTGCGGCGCGGACTTCAACCACTGGCAGACCTGGCAGCATCTATGCGTTGCGCTCTCTTGGGTATCACACACTTCTCAAAGGGTACAGGCGGACGTGATCCGGTTGAGCGCCTGACTGGCAGCCTAGCCTTCGGCGCATTAGCCCGCATAGTAATGGTGGCAGCGAAACATCAGGAAGAAGGCGAGGACGGGAAGACAAAGCGGCTATTCCTACGTGCAAAGTCCAACATTGGCCCAGACGATGGCGGCTTCGAGTACGACTTGCAACAGGGCGAGATGAAAACCCATCCGGGGATATTTTCTTCATCGGTGCTGTGGGGTAATGCGGTTGAAGGCTCGGCGCGTGAATTGCTCGCCACAGCGGAGACGATCCCAGACGAAGAAGGTGGGGAAAGTGTTTCATCCGTATCCGACTGGCTGCGCGATCTGCTCAACGAAGAAAAAGGCCGTCTGGACCGCCGAGAGGTAATGAAGGTTGCTCATGCAATGGGACACAAAGAGCGTACCGTCCACCGTGCCCGTGAAAAACTCGGGTTGATCGTGCAACAACACGGCTTCGGCAAGGACAAGCGGAGCATTTGGACATGGCCTTTACCCTTGCCCGCCTCAATCGTGCCAATCATGCCTAATAAATTATCTGGCACGCATGGCATGAATGGTGGCACGCATGAGGGTTCTTCCGAAATTTGGGAGGTAGAATAATGGGAGCCAACGACCTGATATTGCGCCTTCGCGAAAGTGGATTTTCCATCGGTTTGCATGATGACCGATTGCAGGTTGCGCCCGCCGAAAAACTGACCGACGAAATCAAGCAAACCATCCGGCAATCAAAGGCGGAAATTCTGACTGAGCTACAGCGAGAGGCGCGGGCGGAATGGCGAAGGCAAAAGGTCATTGCTATTTTGGAAGCTGCACCCGATACGCAACGGGCAATCTACACTGACACCGACAGTGATCCGAATAGCGTCATATTGACCGTGGCAGTCCGTAGTTGTCAGCAAACATGCGAGATGTTGATACCGAAAGCGAAGTATGACCCTTGGAAGTTGCTGGAATTGATAGAACGGCATGGGCAAACTACGCATTAATCGGGAAGATGTGAGCATGGCGACTGCAACCCATCGGCTAGCAATCGAGCAGGCAAGAGAAGAACTTCGCATCACTGGCGCGGCCTTCGTGGTATTCCAGTTTTTTGATTGCTGGTATGAATTTTCCTATCCGTACCGAAAAGCCGCTAGGATTTGCGGAGCACGGAAAAAGACTGGTGAAAGGTGCAGGTGTAAAGCTTTGCATCGAGGCGGCAAGTGTAAATTTCACGGCGGACTATCTACCGGCGCGAAAACGCCTGAAGGTAAAGCAAGGGCGATTGCTGCAATGAAGGCGGGACAGGCACGTTGGATAGCTAACAAAACCAACCAGAAGCAGTCATAACGCCTGTGCGCGCACATGCGAGGGTCAATATAACCTGATATGAGGCTTTACCAGAAGCTACAATCGTACAGCCCAAGCAAGAGTAAACTGCGAGTCATAACGCGCCCGCGCACACACGCGAAGTAAACCTGACTAGCTTGTATATCATGTTCTACAACTTCTGCAAGATTCACAAGTCGCTGCGCGTAACTCCTGCAATGGAAGCTGGAATCACTGAACGTCTTTGGGAAATTTCTGATATTGCGGAACTAATTTCAGAAGAAATGCCTAAAAATGGTGGTAATTACAAAAAGAAAATGTCAACCTGATGTAGTGTAAATCACGCATTAAGCTTGACAGAAGTGAGTAACTTTCTTTATGATTATCACAGATTCGTCTAAATCGCCGAACAGGGTTAAACACCCTTGGCGGCAAATCCTAGGGCCACGTAAGTGGCCTTAGTTGTTTCTAGAGGTTCTATGTACATCTGCTATATTGATGAAGCTGGTTGCACAGGGGCCCTCCCAGACATTAATTCATCTATACAGCCTATTTTTGCCATCTCTGCCATATTTCTACACCAAACACGGGTTAATGCATTAACAAACGACTTGTTGCAACTTAAGCAGCGGTTTTTCCCAAACCACCTTCCGGTAGGGTCTCTTTATCATGACTGGATGACGGTAGAAATAAAGGGTTCTGAATTACGTAGGAAAGCTAGAAGTAGTAACCGAAATGATCGTCGTTTTTCATACATGGTTATAGGGAAGGCATTAGAAATATTGGAGCATCATGGAGTTAAGATAGTTGGCGATGTATTTGTGAAGCAAATTGGCGGTAATTTTAATGGTGCTTCTGTTTATACTTCAACAGTCCAATCTATTTGCACAACTTTCCAAAAATGCCTTATTCAATGTGATGCCAAGGGTATTGTTATTGCAGACAGTAGGAATAAACCCAAGAATGCAAATGTAGCTCATTCAATTTTCACACAGCGACATCGTGCTGGCGGAAGTCCTTATGATCGACTTATTGAATTGCCGACATTCGGTCACAGTGATAATCACGCTGGTTTGCAGTTTTCCGATCTCATTTGTTCATCTTTACTATTTCCAATAGCAAGCCAAGTTTGCATTTCACAACATTTGACTAATCAAACGCATTGCTCACCGTATTATCTAAATCTCAAAACAAAATTTGGCCATCGTTTAAAATCTCTTCAGTTTAGATACCAAGACCAAACAACCAAATATTGGTATGGAGGAATTAAACTTCACGACCCAATTAATTACTTTAATGCGCCAGTTCTATTTGTATGACAACCTATTTAATTTCAAACTGAACCACTACCCGGATTTGAGCAAAATTGACAAATGGGCACTATAGGCGCAGTCTGCCCTTTGTTCTGAATTACATACCTATGGCTATGCAGTTGCCACTCCAAGCTGCAAACTTGCTGGGAGGCTCAAATGAAGAAAATATTCCTGATTATTTTGCTATTTGCATCTAGTGCTGCATTTGCAGATACCTATGTCCGAGGCTATACAAAAAGTAACGGCACTTATGTTGAAGGCCATTACCGCAGCGATGCAAACTCAATACGTTCCGATAACTATTCAAGTCAAGGTAACACTAACCCATATACTGGTGAACGTGGTACTCAACGTAACGAATATAGCAATCCTCCCCAGTACAACAATAGCTACAACAACGGGCAAGGGAAGCAGTTAAATAATATTTTTGGAAACCCACCAAACTGAAGCCAGACAAACTTAGGAGCCAGCCTTGTGCTGGCTTTTTCTTTTTGTATGGAATAACACAAGCCCTATTCATAATTATTTCAGCACAAATAAATCAATATTAGTGGGTGGCTCAAATGAAGCTATTATCGTTTATCGTTTTCACTCTTTTAATTGCCAGTTCCGGATCTGCGATTGCTCATGGTGGAGGGCTTGATTCATATGGATGTCACAATGATCGCAAGCATGGGGGCTACCATTGCCATCGAGGACAGTTTGCCGGACAAAGTTTTTCATCAAAAGCGGAGATGTTGAAGGCTGCACAAGAAGCGGCTGGAGAGCCAAAAAAGAAAGCAAAACAATAATAAATAGATTCTGCCTATCTTTGCAGGGGGAGTGATGCGTAAAGTTATTTTAATGCTGTTACTGACTTTTGTTACCAATACAGCTAAAGCAGAAAGTTCTAAGGATTATTCCATGATGGGAAAAATAGCTTGGAGTGCATTTGAATGCTCATCGCTCGCATCTGTTGCCGAAGACGAGAAAGAGCAAAGGCGGCTATTTATGATTGGTTATGAACAAGGAAAGCAGTTTTTGGATGCGCTGATTGCTAAGAAAATAAATCAATCAGACCTTTCAAGTATCGTTCCCTCAGGTTTCGTAATGTTAATCGAAGGCCCAACTCCTGACTTCGTATTAGGTAGATTATTTGCAGCTACTCAAGAAAACGCCTTGGATGGTGTGTTTGTAAGTGAGGGAAAGTATAACCCCAAGGACTTGCAAAAGATTATTGCGGAAAGACGCTTTCACGAGCGCAACTGCCGTCTGATCGGCCTTACTAACAAGTAATTATGCCATGCTTACTGTTCTGACTATCGCAGTAGTTTTCATAGCTTTTGTGTTGGGTGTGGTTCATTGGAAGATCGTCCGAAAAGCTCTTTTGTGGACGTCAGCTATTATTTCCTTAATCGTACTTTTAGCTTCGTTGATTGCGTTTATAGTTGCCATCGTTACTTGGGAGATCGCTCCAGCTTTGGTCGGTTTAGCATTGCTACTATTATTTGGATTATTGTCAGCCATCGAAGACTGGGATAGAAACAAACAGTTTGCCAAGTGGGATGCATATTGGCGGGAACAAGAGGAATTACGGAAACAAGAGAATTTGCAGAAACTAGATGATTGAGGAGTGCTCTACAAGACAATGAAACTATTTCTAGGCACCATTGCGATTGCTCTTTCTTTTCCTGCATGGGCTGACTTCACTGGAAAGGTTGTTGGCATAGCTGATGGCGATACCATCACTGTATTACGAGATAAGGAACAAGTAAAAGTAAGACTAGCCGAAATTGACGCACCAGAAAAAGCACAGCCGTTCGGAAATAGGTCAAAACAAGCTTTGTCTGCGTTAGTGTTTGGCAATCAAGTACTAGTAGTGGATCAAGGGCAAGACAGGTATAAACGCACCATAGGCAGGGTGTACCAAGGTGGCTTTGATGTAAGCGCTGAACTAGTTAAGCAAGGTATGGCGTGGGTGTATCGGAAATACTCGAAAGACAAAACTTTATTGCTGCTTGAAGATGAAGCAAAATCGCAACGGCTTGGACTGTGGCTTGATGTTGACCCAGTGCCACCGTGGGAGTGGAGAAGGAAATAATTATGATGGCCAATATAGGGTGGAAGAGTCGCATCGCAATGGTGCTCTCGTTTCTGTGGATTGTATTTACCGTTGCTTTGAGTGCGGGAGAGCAACAAAATAGTTTCAGCATTTTTGCAATGATAGGAGTACTACCACTTTCTATTGCATGGGGTATTGCATGGGTCTGGTGGGGCTTTCGCACTCGAAAAGTAATACCAGCAAGTGAGGCGGATGAAGGTAACAATAGTACAAGAATCATCACAGAAGAAGATAAGATTGACACCAATAATGGAACGCCTATGGAATCAAAAGTTTCAGAAAAACAGTCAATAGAGAGTCAAGCAGGATTTGTTGTGAGACTCTTCCGTGGTGATATATCCCTCCCAATAACTTACTGGGTATTTGGTGCACTTATAGGCAATCTGGGTTTTCAAATAATTCAAACATTAATTGAATATAACTACTTTGAAATAATGTATTCCACGGCAGGCACATGGTCAGTAATGGGGTTTTACCTGCTCACAGTTGGCTATAGCACTTTTATGTTAATAGCGATCTGGCGAAGCGCGGAGAAATATAAAGGGAGGAAAATTTGGGGGAACCTCGCCCGTGTCGGTGTTATTTTTGGAATTTTCGCATTAATTGGTAACCTCGTTACCGGGCTTCAACAGAGTACTGATATTGAATTTGCGCTCAATGAAGAAATTAAATCGATTAATAAGAGCCTACCGAGCATGATTGATGATGAAACAAGGATGGATCAAATATCTATCCAACAAAAGGATGTTTACTACAACTACACGCTATTAAATTGGCTCGCCGCCGATATGGATATTTCAAGGTTTACGATTATGATGACACCGCATCTTATAACGTCCGCATGTGTCAACGAAAATACTCGACCAATGTTAGATGGTGGAAGAAAACTAGTGTATGTTTACCGCGACAAGGAAAGTAAACCAGTTGCAAAAATTGCAATTGATAAGTCGGATTGTATGTAATGCATAACAAGGCTCTTCACTGTAAGGAAGTTTAACCGTGCTGATAAGATGATGACAGATCGCCGAGGACTGGACAAATGCAACGAATACTAATCGGCCTTGGCGTAACATTTGTAGCTGCAATTGGGGTAATTGCGGCGGTGTCTGCAACCTGGATATTCTGGGAAGCTTGGCACGGTTCAGACCGTGAGGCGTTTCGAGCTCTTGTCGGTGCTTTTTCAGGCGCATTCTTCGCATTTCTATTTCTCCGCTTTGCGGAAGCCGGTAAGCGCATCTTTGAAAGGAAAGAGAAGAACTACAACACACTTGTTCGTTTACAGCATTACGTGAACGACAGCCTCAATATAACGAGCGATAACATATTTGTGATCGATGACTTCCTTCGATGTTTTTCTGATAATCGTCTAGATCGTGGCGAGCTGGCCGTCTTCATCAACCGTTTTCAACAATATCCAATTAATCCTGAGTTGGTGATCGGTTTAACTAATCTTGATTTCGCGAATGAGCTTTATACGCTGCATGTAGGGCTCCGAAAAATGAACGATTCCCTAGCAACGATGGATCGCTCGTACGAGCAGGTTATGGAAGCATTCATTTCGAAGAAAATCGATAATGCGACATATATAGGGAATGTCAAAACGTCTCGCGACCGCTATCGCGAAATCCGAGAATTCTTAATGCAGACGAAGGCAGATTTAATTCGAACGTTCGCTGCCGCAATTGTTTTGGTGCAAGATGCGCCATTCCTAGTACATGTAATCCGTTCGCTCACTCGATCAGCATATAGCAAGTCCTACCCTGAAGACTTGAAGAAGGCAATCGCGAAAGTGGAGGCGGATGTTGCGCGGGGCGCCGAATCTAGTAAGAAGCGCATATTGGATATCCAGAAGCGTTCTACAGAACCGGATGTTCAACCCGGATGCTCAGCCGACGAGCGTAAAAGTCAGTAAACGCGAAGGATATGTCCGCGAACAGAACAGCAGAGGAAGTAAAACAACACCATATTGAAGTATTGGGAGAAGAGCTTGGGTCTCTATACCACGCTTTATGGAATGAACTGGCGTGGTTATATTCGAAATGGGATGAATATGTAGAGTTATTTGGGACAAAACCCTCACGTATTGAATTAATAAATAAAGCAGCAGGACACTTTTTCAGGATCGTGCAGGATTCTCTTTGGGAGGATACTCTATTGCATATTGCGCGACTCACAGACTCACCAAAGTCTGCTGGAAGAGAAAATCTTACAATAAAGAAATTGCCAGAGATCATTGCAGATGAAGGATTTAAGAAGCGCCTTTCAGAGCTGGTCGTTATTGCGGTTGAAAAAGCTGAGTTCTGCCGAGACTGGCGAAATAGGCATATTGCTCATAAGGACCTAGGGTTAGCTATGAACACTGGAGCCGAACCTTTGAAGCCTGCTAGCCGCGCCAAAGTAAAGGAGGTGCTTAGCGCAATTTCAGACGTGTTAAATGCAGTGTCCAGTCACTATATGGATTCCACAACTGCGTTCGAGGGAATAGGAGGTTCGGATGGAGCTGTTTCATTGCTGTATGTTCTAGACGACGGAATACGGGCTGCTGAAGAACGAAACAATAGACGTATGGAGGGTAACTATCGTGCTGAGGATTATCAATCGCGCAATCTCTAACCATTGGCTCAAACTGGCTGCTCAACCGCTTGTATACGCAACCGACATTGCGTTGACATATCCTATTAGCCAACCCCAAAGTCGAGTTACTACTTTTGTAATCTTCGACCATCTACGATGTAAAGCCATCCAAAAATAATTTTTCGCGCTACAGAAAAACATCATAGGGGGCATAGCCTATGGTTATCGTCAAGGAATGTGTTTGGGAACCCTAACATTACGGGGGGCATGTTTTCTGGATAAAGGATGTACCCCACCCTCCACCTATTCAGGTATGGCTTATCAGCGTTATACTGAACTGATTTAATATGTGATGATTTGAGACACATTGAATACACCTGACTAAGCCTTATCCGCTAACAAATGACGGTATATCTGTCGGTATGTTGAAATTATATAAAGCCCATAACAAGCAATGGCGCGGCAAATTAGGTGTAATTCGATTCCTCTCTCCAGCACCATCTGAAATCAGGCAGAAGAACCTGTAATTTCACTGGCAACCCTGACGATAATTAGGAATTCGCATGGCTATTTCTCTGCATCGTGAAATGAGTTCTGTCAGGAAATATATTTTCTATGCCATCGTGCTGTTGCTGTTCGGGATACTGCTCTGGTACTTCACTCGTCCGGCGCCACTGGCTGTGCAACTGACCAAAGTCGAGCTCGGTCTGGTTGAAGCGACAGTAAGCAACACTCGCGCGGGAACTGTAAAAGCATGCCGTCGTGCCAAGCTTGCCCCTCCTGCGGGCGGACAGATCGAGCGGCTGCTGGTGAAGAAGGGCCAGCGCGTCAAGATGGGTCAGGTGTTGCTGGAATTATGGAATGACGATCTTAGTGCGCAGGTACGTTTGGCGCAGGAACAACTGAGCACGGCAAAAACCCAGGCGGAGCAGGCATGCTTGCAGGCGGACCTGGCTGAGAAGGAAGCTGAACGTGCTCGCCAATTGAGGGAAAGCGGGTTCATTTCCTCCGAAGGACTGGATCAGAAATTATTGGCCGCCAAGGTCGGCCGCGCCGGATGCGATGCTGCACACAGCCAAATCGATCAGGGCAAGTCGCGCATCGCGGTTGCTCGTGCCAGTCTGGAACGCATGGTGCTGCGCGCTCCGTTCACCGGAATCGTGGCAGACATCAGCGGCGAACTGGGTGAATATGCCACACCTTCGCCGCCCGGCATTCCCACACTGCCGGCAATAGACCTGATCGACGATAGCTGCATGTTCGTCAGCGCGCCCATCGACGAAGTGGACGCTGCCAACGTCAAGGTGGGACAGATGGCGCGCATCACGCTGGATGCGATCAAGGGAAAATATTTTTCCGGCAAGGTCAAGCGCATCGCGCCGTATGTGCTGGAGCTCGAGAAACAGGCTCGCACCGTTGAGGTGGAAGTCTCCTTCATGGAGCCGCCCAACGATGAAAATCTATTGGTCGGATACAGCGCTGACGTCGAGATCGTGCATGCGTCCCATGCCAATGTATTGCGTATTCCCACACAAACTTTGCTGGAAGGCAATCGTGTGCTGATGTACCAGGACAATGGCGTTCTCGCGGAGCGAACCGTGACAACCGGCCTTGCAAATTGGGAGCAGACCGAGATTACTTCTGGCTTGGAAGAAGGCGACCAGATCGTGCTTTCATTGGATCGGGAAGGGGTGAAAGCCGGTGCGCGGGTGCAACCGGAAGTCAAGAATCCTGGTAAATGAGCCGGCTCAAACCATGATCGAATTGGAAAAGGTCAGTCGCATTTTCGTTGTCGGCGATCAGCAGGTCGCAGCGTTGCGTAACATCGACTTGAATATTGCCGAAGGCGATTACGTTTCCATCATGGGCCCTTCCGGTTCCGGAAAATCCACTCTGCTCAATATGATCGGACTGCTCGACCGTCCCAGTTCCGGCACCTACCGGCTGGATGGCGGCAACGTCACGGATCTTGATGACCTGCAGCAGGCTAAAGTGCGCAGTGAAAAAATCGGCTTCGTGTTCCAGGCGTTCCATCTGGTGCCGCGCCTGACCGCAGCGATGAACATCGAGTTGCCGCTGATGCTGGCCGGGGTCGCGGTCGAAGAGCGCAAGGCTCGTGTTGCGGAGTTATTGAGGAATTATGGCCTAACGGACCGCGCCGACCACAGGCCCGACCAGCTTTCAGGAGGGCAGCGCCAGCGCGTGGCGATCGCGCGTGCAACCAGCATGCACCCTTCGGTTCTTTTGGCCGACGAGCCGACCGGAAATCTCGATCAGGCCACCGGCAAGGAAGTGATGAATCTGCTTGAGAAATTGCTCGCGCAAAATGTTGCGCTGATCGTGGTCACCCACGACCCTGCCATTGGCGGACGAGCCCATCGCCAGTTGCATATGGTGGATGGTCAGATCGTCAGCGAGTCCGGTAAAAGGTCATGAGACTGTTCGATGTGGCCCAGTTCGCTTCCGGCAGCTTGCGCGGCAGCCCGACACGCACGCTGCTGATGATGCTGGCGATGTCGATAGGTGTGGCGGCCGTGGTGGTGCTTACAGCACTGGGGGAGGGCGCGCGACTTTATGTGATCAACCAGTTCGCTTCGCTTGGTACCAATCTGGTGATCGTGCTGCCCGGCCGCACCGAAACGGCAGGTATCGGGCCCGGCATGCTGTTGGGGCAGATACCGCGCGAGATCACGCTGGATGATGCGCGGACGCTCCTGCGCAGCCGTGCCGTCAAGCGTATCGCACCCTTGACAGTCGGCTCCGGCACCATATCGCGCAACGCGCTGAACCGCGAGGTGGTGGTGCTCGGATCCACTTCGGACTTGTTGGAAGTACGGCACATGAGCATCGGCATCGGAAGATTCCTTCCTGCAGGAGACATCAACGAGAGTGCTTCGGTATGCGTGCTCGGCAACCAGATCAAACGCGAATTGTTCGGCAACGAGCAGGCGGTGGGACAATGGGTGAGACTCGGCGACCGGCGCTTCCGAGTTATCGGTGTGCTGGCTACACAAGGGGAATCGATGGGGATGCGGACTGATGAACTGGTGATCGTTCCGGTGGCATCTGCGCATCAATTGTTCAACACCTCAGGCCTGTTCCGCATCCTGGTCGAGGCAAAGAATCGCGACGTCATCGAGCAGGCCAGGCACGACGCAGAGCAGATCATGTTCCAGCGCCACGGCGGTGAAAAGGATGTGACGGTGATCACCCAGGATGCGGTGCTCTCCACCTTCGACCGCATCCTCACGGCACTGACCATGGCAGTTGGCGGCATTGCCGCAATCAGCCTCGCCGTCGCAGGCGTGCTTATCATGAATGTAATGCTGATCGCCGTCGCGCAGCGCGTCAAGGAGATCGGCCTGCTCAAGGCGCTTGGGGCACCGGGCAAACAGATCCGCAACCTGTTTTTCGCCGAAGCGGCTCTGCTCTCCGGCATAGGCAGTCTGGCAGGTTTGTTGCTCGGTTACTCGGGCAGCATCATCATCGGGCAGATATATCCGACGCTTCCGGTCAGTCCGCCGTGGTGGGCGGTGATTGCCGCATGTGCTACCGCGCTGGGTACTGGCATCCTGTTCAGCGTTTGGCCTGCGCGCCGTGCGGCAAGACTTGATCCTGTAGCGGCATTGGCGGGGAGGTGACAGCAATGTTGCTGCCCGATCTCATTAAACTCACCACTTCCAGCTTCCTGTCCTATCGGATGCGCAGTTTTCTCACCGGGCTGGGTATCGCCATCGGGATCATGGCAGTTATCCTGCTGACATCCATCGGCGAAGGCTTGCGTCAGTTCGTACTTGCCGAATTCTCTGAATTCGGCACCAACATCATCACAATCCAGCCGGGCAAGGCGCAGACGCAGGGGACCAGTATCGGTGTGCTGGGTTCGGTCAGGCCATTGTCGCTTGACGATGCAGATGCGCTGCGACATCTGCCCTATGTCGAAAACGTCAATCCCGGCTTGATGGGCAATGCAGATATCCGCGCCAACGGCAAGACACGGCGTTCCACGGTGTTCGGCGAAGGGCATGCTTTTTCACGGGCGTTCACCTTGAAGGTGCAGAGCGGAAGTTTCTGGCCCGACGAGGATAACGAACAGGCGCGCGCATTGGTCGTGCTCGGCGCGAAGGTACGTCAGGAACTTTTTGCCGGACAGAACCCGCTCGGCAGCTATCTGCGCATCGGCGGCCAGCGGTATCGCGTGATCGGCGTGATGGAGCCCAAAGGACAGATACTTGGCATGGATATGGACGACGCGGTATTCATTCCGGCAGCGCGTGCGATGGAACTTTTCAACCGCCCTGGATTGATGGAGATCAATGTCAGCTATAACCCGAGTGCCGACGAGGGTGAGGTGATACGCGCGATCACGGAGCGGTTGAAGGATAAACACGGTAGCGAGGATTTCACCATCATTTCCCAGGAGCAGGCGCTGGAAGTGCTGAGTTCTGTGCTCGATGTAATCACCTTCGCGGTCGGCGCGCTGGGCGGCATTTCGCTGCTGGTCGGCGCAGTTGGCATCCTGACCATCATGACCATGGCGGTTACCGAGCGCACTTCCGAGATCGGCTTGCTGCGCGCGCTTGGAGCGCAACAGCAGCAGGTACTGACGCTGTTTTTGGGCGAGGCGATGCTGCTGTCCGCATTGGGCGGATTCGCCGGCCTTGCGTTGGGGGTGGGCATAGCGCAGGGACTGCATCTGATCATCCCTGCCTTGCCGGTGCACACACCGTGGCTGTTCGCTCTGCTCGCCGAGCTGAGCGCGATCAGCATCGGGCTTGCTGCGGGAGTGACTCCGGCGATGCGCGCAGCGCGGCTTGATCCGGTCGAGGCATTGCATGCGGAATGATTCATGCGATATCTTCTGCAACGTCATCGACAACTTCGGTGACATCGGCGTGTGCTGGCGCCTGGCTCGGCAATTGGCGAGCGAACATGGCCTTGCCGTCAGGCTGTGGGTGGATGATCTGGCCAGCTTTGCCAGGCTGTGCCCCGAAGCGGACCCGGCATCTGAAAGGCAAAAGTGCCGCGAAGTGGAAGTTTGCCTGTGGAGCAAGCCGTTCCCGGCGGTGCAGCCTGCCGTGCTGGTGATCGAGGCATTTGCCTGCAAGTTGCCGCAGAGTTACATCGAAGCGATGGCTGGACAGCAGAAAGAGCCGGTATGGTTGAACCTGGAATACCTGAGCGCCGAAGATTGGGTCGAGAGTCATCACAAGCTCCCTTCGCCGCATCCTTCCCTGCCATTGACCAAATTTTTCTTTTTCCCTGGTTTTACCGGCAAGACCGGTGGCTTGCTGCTGGAGCGCGATCTGCTGGCGCGGCGCGATGAATTTCTGAAAGACACTTTACGGCAGCAGCGGTTCTGGCTATCGCTCGATATGGAAGCGCCGGCACCAGACACAGTGAAAATATCGCTGTTTGCCTATGAGAACGACGCTTTGCATGGGCTGTTCGATGTTTGGGCAAGCGGCAACCAACCGGTGATTTGTCTCGTGCCTGAAGGGCGCATCCTGCCTCAGGTGGGCCAATATTTCGACGATGTCGCGCCATGCGTGGGCAAGGCTTATGTGAGCGGAAAACTGCAAGTTCGCGTATTGCCTTTCTTGGAGCAGGAGCGCTACGATGAACTTCTGTGGGCCTGCGATGTCAATTTCGTCCGTGGCGAGGATTCATGTGTGCGTGCGCAGTGGGCTGGCAAGCCGTTCATCTGGCAGATCTACCCGCAGGATGATGCAGTGCACTTGAAGAAGCTCGAGGCTTTCCTCACTTTGTACAATAGACAACTCGGAGAGTTTGCAGAGCAGGCTGTTCGGGACTTGTGGAACTCATGGAACAGGGGAAGCGGGTCGGGGCTGGCGTGGCCAGCATTCGCATCGGTGCGTGGCGAGCTGGAGCGACACACGATTAATTGGGCATGTCATTTGGCCGAAAACAATCTGGCGCTGAATCTGCTGGATTTTTCGCGGGAAATCGGTAGAATGCGCGCCTCTGAAATTGAAGGGCAGCAATCATGAAAACAGCACAGGAACTTCGCGCAGGCAACGTCATCATGGTCGGCAACGATCCGATGGTGATACTCAAGGCCGAATACAGCCGATCCGGCCGCAACGGCTCGGTGGTCAAGATGAAGATGAAGAATCTGCTGACCGAATCCGCCAAGGAAAATGTATACAACGCCGACGACAAATTCGACCAGATCATCCTGGACCGCAAGGAATGCACCTATTCCTATTTCTCTGATCCAATGTACGTGTTCATGGACGGCGAGTACAACCAGTACGAGATCGAATCCGAAAGCATGGGCGATGCGATCAACTACATCGAGGACGGCATGCCTTGCGAGGTGGTGTTCTACAACGAGAAGGCGATCTCGGTAGAGTTGCCGAATACCATCGTACGCGAAGTCGTTTATACCGAACCCGCGGTGCGCGGCGATACTTCCGGCAAGGTGATGAAGCCGGCCAAGATCAACACGGGCTTTGAATTGCCTGTGGCGGCCTTCATCGAGATCGGCGACAAGATCGAGATCGACACCCGCACCAACGAATTCAAAAAGCGCGCCTGATCATTTTGATCGATCCGGACAGAAGGCCAACCATGCGGTTGGCCTTTTTGTTTGCAACGCGGTACATGGTGGACCTGATCAGGGGTTCCTTAAGGTAATGTCGTTTGGGAAAGTCGCGTTTATACTGTGTGCAGTGATTCAACCCCCCGGTTATCCGACCGGCAATATTCCGATATAAATTACCCTTGAACAGTCTTATGAAAAAAACAGTTTGCGCCGAAGACCTTAATCATTCCCACCAGTTCGATGAGGGAAACCCGCTTGCGGAAAAGAACACGCTGCGCGTGGCCACACTGACCGCAACGATGATGGTGGTAGAGATTGCCGGCGGCTGGTATTACAACTCGATGGCCCTGCTGGCGGATGGATGGCATATGAGTTCACACACGGTCGCCATGGGATTGTCCGTGCTGGCTTATGTAAGTGCCAGGAAATACGCCCACGATCCGCGCTTTTCCTTCGGTACCTGGAAGATCGAAGTGCTGGGCGGCTACACCAGCGCGGTCTTCCTGGTGATGGTGGCCGGGCTGATGGTTTATCAGTCCATCGAAAGACTGATAGTGCCGAGTGCTATCCACTATGACCAGGCCATTGCGATCGCGATGGTCGGCCTGCTGGTAAACCTTGTGTCTGCTTGGCTGCTCAAGGATGGTCATGTCCACAGTCATGGGCATGATCATGGGCACGGACATGGCCACAATGAACATCATGGCCATCATCACGGCCACCACGACCTTAACCTGCGCTCGGCTTATCTTCACGTGCTTGCAGATGCGGCGACATCGGTGCTGGCCATCATCGCCCTGTTCGGCGGAAAGTTGTGGGGGGCTGCCTGGCTGGATCCGGTAATGGGTCTGGTCGGCGCGGCACTGGTTTCCGTATGGGCTTATGGCTTGCTGCGCGATACCAGCCGCGTGCTGCTGGATGCAGAGATGAATGCACCGGTGGTGGCCGAGATACGCGAAGTCATAGCCGAATCGCCGATCAGGGCGCAAATCTGCGATTTGCATGTGTGGCGCGTGGGCAAGGGCAAATATGCCTGCATCATCAGTCTTGCAACGGTTGATGATGTGACACCTGATTATTTCAAGGAGCAGCTAAGCGTCCATGAAGAGTTGGTGCATATCTCGGTGGAGATAAACAGAGTCGGCGAACTCAGAGGGGCAGCTCGGTTGGTCCGGCATAACGCATAGCACGAACCCGCACCGGTTGCCCGGTCAGCGGCGCTTTATTTGCGCAAGAAGCTGTTCGGATTTTTTCACGATACCGCCGCGCTTCAGCATCGCAAGATGTTTTTCCTCGCTTAGCTTGGTTATCTGGGTCAGATAGGCGATGTTCTTTTCGATCGATTCAAGGTAGAAATTTTTCTTGACGCCGAAAACTTCCTTGAAATGGAAGGATAGTTTCTTATTGATTCCGCCAAGATCTTTTTCCAGTTTCATATGGATCCTGTCGTAGAAAGCCTGTGTCCTGGACAGCATGTCGTGGATGCTCTCATAGTTCCCGAAATTCGCCTCTTCGAATTCCAGGTACAGAAACAGCAATTTTTCAAGGTAAGTGCGGTCGGCCATCTGACCGGTCAAATCGGCACTGCTGACGATCTGCCCGATCAGGTGGGTGCGTTCATCGGGAAAATCGATTTCAGGAACGCTTTCCGCAGGATCGGTGCAGCGAATGACGAATTTCAGGGAGTTAGCCAGAGCTGGCGGAAAGCCATGATCGGTCGCATAGCGCTGCATGAATTTTATGCCGCGGCCGACATGGGACAAGGTGAGTTGAGCGCCGGTGCCCGTCTCCCAGCCGATGCGCTGCGCGTAGCCGATATCGTGCAACAGAGCGCCCATCATGATCATGGTAAGTTCCGTATCGGTCAAGCTGGTACCGGAAATATGCACTCCATGCGCCAGCCTCACAGCGCACAGGAACACGTCCATGGTGTGGTGCAGGTCGTGGTAAAGGGTTTTTATCTGGCAGTAACCGGGATACTCGCCGTGGAACAAACGCACCACGTCATCAAAGGTGGTTTGCGCGATGGTAAAGTCGTAACCGGGGCTGATGAGCTTGATGATGTCGCTGGCCTTGCGCCAGACCACTTCAGGGTCGCTGTTGGTGAACAGGCTGTTGATATCAGCGGATGATGGTGAATTCTTCATGGCTGGATTTAACGTTCAAGTTTGGCTATTGTCGCTGAAAATGCGATATCAAGAAACCCATCCAATCGTTGCTGTAAATAATCGAACGCCACCTTGCGGTGGCGTTAATGTTTAATCTGTTGTGATCGATTGATCCTGGTGGTGCGTGATGGAGGGCGAATCCATAATGTCTCCTGCTGCCCATCCAACAATGAATACGCCTATCAGTACGCACATCATGCCGACCGCCATGTTGAATACCAGTCCGCCCAGCAACCACAGGATTGCGGCAGCTATAACTGCCAGTACGAGTCTGCGAGATTTGTAATCCATCCTGAACACCTTTCAATTTTAACGTTGGTCAATTCCGGCCTGTTACCGGTGCTGGACAAATAATACCGCAATGTTCCGGGAAAATGTTCAGTCGGCAGCAAAATGGGGCCAAGTAACTGCGTGGACAGGGCGTTCTGCCTTGCGCCTGGACCAAAGCTTGTGCTTTTCTAACCGGCTGGGCGTTCGCTCTGGCGCGCCTATCTGTATAGCTCTGCACTGGCAAGAGAGGCATTCGCAGCGTCCCTTCCTCCAGCCACCAGCACGCTGCCATCAAGCAACAAATTGGCGGTGTGATAGTCGCGGGCAGTGGAGAGGTTGTCCGATTCGCTCCATTGTCCGGTGACGGGATCATACAGTTCGGTGCTGGCGAGACTGACATTTTCTGAATCCTTGCCCCCCGTTACCAGCACCTTGCCGCTGGGCAGCATGCTGGCGGCATGGCCATATCGTGCCGTGGCAAGACTGCCCGTATCGCTCCAGCGGGAGGTCGGATCATATAACTCGGCGCTGGCAAGACAGACATTTGACGCATTTCTTCCACCCGCAACCAGCATCTTGCCTCCGGGCAGCTGGGTGGCGGTATGGCGATAGCGAGCAATATATATGTATGGAGCCTTGCTCCAGGTATTAGTCGTCGGGTCGAATTGCTCGGCGCGGTCCAAAGGGCCGGCAGAATTTCTTCCGCCTGTCACCAGCACCTTGCCATCGTGCAGCAATATGGAATTGTGGCGATAGCGTGCCGAAGAGAGTTTCTTCGATGCACGCCAGGTTCCTGTGGCCGGGTCGTACAGCTCGGCGCTGGCCAGCGCGTCCTTTGCATTCCTTCCGCCTGTCACCAGCACCTTGCCATTGTGCAACAAGGTTGCGGCGTGGTAGCCGCGCGCCGTAACGAGACTTCCAGTCTCGCTCCATGTACCAGTGGCAGGATCATATAGCTCGGCGCTGGCAAGAACGCCCATCCTGTCGCTCCATCCGCCTGCCACCAGCACCCTGCCATCGAGCAACAGGGTAGCGGAGTGGTAGCCGCGTGCCGTGACGAGACTGCCAGTGGGATGCCAGCCCGTGGCGGCCGGATCGTACAGCTTGCCGTTTGTGAAACTTCCTGTTGGGTGCTTGTCTGCAGTGGAAGGGTTGTAAGACTTTGTGCTGGCTGGACTGCCCTTCGAGCGTCTGCGTGTGGAGGCAGGATTGTAAAACTCTACACTTGCAAGACTGACGTTCGAACTATCTTTTCCTCCTGCCACCAACACGCTGCCATCTGCCAGCAGACTGGCGGTGTGGCCGTAACGCGCAGTGGCGAGGCTGTTTGCCGCGCTCCATTTCGCTGTGGCCGGATCGTACTGCTCGTTGTTTGCAAGACTGACATTGCCGGCATCCCTTCCCCCCGCGATCAGTACATCGCCGCCTGGCAGCAAGGTGGCAGTGTGGCAGTAACGGGCCATGGCGAGATTGGCTGTCTTGCTCCATTTCGCTGTGGCCGGATCGTAAAGTTCTGCGCTGTCGATCGCACCCGCAGTACTGATTCCACCGGTCACAAGCACCTTGCCAGTGGACAGCAAGGTGGCAGTATGCCGGTAGCGAGCCACGATGAGATTCGCCGCAACGCTCCAGATGCCGGTGGCCGGATCGTACAGCTCGGCGCTGTTGATGCCTCCCGCCGCATCCCTTCCGCCTATGACCAGCACCTTGCCATCGGCGAGCAAGACGGCGGTGTGGTAACCGCGCCCCGCGGTAAGCGGGCCAGTCTCGCTCCAGGTGCCGGTGACGGGATCGTACAACTCTGCACTGACAAGACTGCTGAACCCGGTGCCGATTCCTCCCGCTACCAGCACCTTGCCATCTGGCAGCAAGGTGGCAGTGTGGTAGCCGCGAGGCGTGCCGAGACTGGCCGTTTCCGTCCAAGTGTCAGTGACAGGATCGTAAAACTCGGCGCCGCGAAGAACGCCGCCGGGACTCCATCCGCCTGCAACAAGAACTTTGCTACCCGGCAGTAAAGTGGCGGTGTGGTAGTAGCGAGCACCAGTGAGGCTGGCCGCCCCGCTCCATGCGCCGGTGGCCGGATCAAAAAGTTCAGCGCTGGCGAGGGTACCTTCCGTGCCCCATCCTCCCGCTGCCAGTATCCTGCCATCGGGCAATGTGGTGACAGTGTGGGATTCGCGCGCCGCCGCCAGCTTGGTCAGGGGCAATGTCATCATGAAACAGCCGGCCGGAACACATTGAGGGCGCAGGCATTTGCAGCGGAGAATCTTGCTGATGCTCTCGACTGCTGCAGGGCTTTCGCATCGCCCGGATAGATTATTGTCACCTTGATGTATCCGCTAAAGTGAAAAATTATGATACAGACCGGCCTGGTTTCCGCCGAAGTCTTGACGATTCATCGAGGTTCAATTTATTTCATCCGGCTGATCAGGTCAATAAATTAAATGCGCACTTCGAACTTCCTTCCGGCGGAATGGTGAACTGTCCGGCTAACGCAGCTCCAGCAGGAAGATGCATTCCTGCATGCGGCTCAGGCCGCGTTCCCGGAAGCGCGGGTTTTTGGCGAGAGCATCCAGTTTTGCCAGCGAGCGCACATCGGCGTAGTCGCGATAGAGCGCTATCACCTCCTCAGCAGCGACAGAAAACGGCGGCCCCTGCATTTCTGCTTGGGAATAATCTACAGTGACCAGCAGAATCTGCGTTGCGGGTGGAAGGATACTCACCAGATGGCGTGCATAGCTTTCGCGCATCTCCGGCGGCAGCGCGATCAGGGAGGCGCGGTCGTACACGGCACCCACTTTGGCTAGATCATCCTTGCGCAGATCGAAAAAATCGCCGCACAGGATGCAGATGTTATCCGCTTCACAGCGATCGAATCTGCCCTCGCTGGCGTGCTGCGGGGAGTAGCCGTTTTCATTGAAGAATGCCTGCACCGCAATTGCGCTCAGTTCCACTCCCAGAACCGGGTGGCCCTGCTCGCGCAGCCACAGCATGTCGCGGCTCTTGCCGCACAGCGGCACGAACACCATGCTATCGCGGGCAATGTGCAACTGCGGCCAGTACTGGATCAAATAAGGATTCACCTCGTCCTGGTGAAAACCGATTTCTCCGCGATCCCAACGCTCCAGCCAAAAGTCCTTTTTCATTTTTTCGGTCCTGGTGCTACTCGTTCAAATGCAATTCTACCTTCAGGCTACATGCCAAAAGTTGCTCTTTGTTGCCCATGCCGCAGCCAGGAAGGTCTGAGTGGGTTCCCGCGCCGTTTCTGGCAGAACCGTCAGCCGTTGTTCGGAGCGTACATTATCCTCGCCATGACTTCTTGATACATCCACATTGTTATATTATTGCAGCGTTGTAGATCTGATTCGAATCGGCAGTGATGTAAAATGCTATCTTGGGTTAAAACACCAAGGTATTTCACTGCTACCCATATGGACCCTGATCGTCCCAGCCAGTGTGTTTGTGATAGCTGTCATAATCTCCGATATCTTGATGAGCCGTAAAATGAGATTCGTGGAAGAAGGAGTGGCTTGAAAGCCGATACTGAGAAAATTGCGGGAATGATGAGCGGGCATGAATTGTTGCGGCGGTTGCGCTGGCTTATTTTCCTTGCATGGAGCATACCACCGGTATTCGGCCTTGGTTTCATCCTCCTGATCGGCGTATTACAAATCTCGCAGGTCATTGGCATACTTACGACACCGGTTGAACCTGCTTATATTCTTGGCTGGCTCGCTTTTTCCGTGTGGTTCCTGCCGCGGCAGTTACAGCCGCTGGCCAACTGGCTGGACGGCAAGCCGGAAAGCAGCGCCAAGAGAGCGCAAAGGGCAGTGCGCCGTTTCCCGCTTGCATTCTGGGCCACTTTCCTGGTCTATCTTGTCGTGGCGCCAGCATCGGTGATCGTGGCCGCAGAAATATACACCGATTTCGTTTCAACTCCCTATGACTGGCTCCGGATCGAACTCGTAGCGCTGATAGTCTCCATTATCGTCGGTTTGCCGATATTTTTTCTTATCTTCGACCTTTTTGGAGAGGCGCTGGGTGGGCTGAAACTTTCCCGGCCGATCATTACCATACGTACCAAGGTATTCCTGATAGGTGCATTGGTACCGCTGCTAATCGACACTATGCTGGTCCAGTATTACTGGACGCGCACCGGCTATTTCAACTTCGAAACCTTCGGTGTCTGGGTGCTGCTGGAACTGCTTGCCATCGGGGGCAGCATCATATTTGCACACAGTTTCGGCCAGTCTCTCAATCCGTTGCAGGACCTGATCGGTGAAGTCCATCCTTTACCCGAAACGCGCATCGCAGAGTTGAAAGCCAGTTCCACCGACGAGATCGGTGTTCTCACATCCGACTACCGGGCATTGCTGGAGAAGCAATGGCTGCAAGGGGAGATACTGGATCTTAACAACCGGTTGTTGCGCAGCGCCGGCGGCGAGGCCGGAACTGCGGCGGTTTTCAAGCAGGTGATCGAACTATGCTGCCAGGCGGTAAATGCCGCACAAGCCTTCGTGCTGGTGTTCGATCATGCCTCGAAAGAATTGGTGGGAGTAGTACAGACCGGGTCAGACTATCGCCCGGAAGGCCACTATCGGCTGCGAT
>Ga0224495_10000456_pt1 | contig 32901 bp, 19 predicted proteins | sample SF_Jul11_sed_USG_FD_168128 | JGI IMG/M metagenome (GOLD analysis project Ga0224495, IMG submission 168128) | Sediment microbial communities from San Francisco Bay, California, United States - SF_Jul11_sed_USGS_4_1 | ecosystem: Environmental > Aquatic > Marine > Sediment | place: USA: California... | reverse complement strand
AAAATAATTGACGGGGTTTCAGTTTGAAAAAATCAGTTATCCTGTGAAAAAAACTGGTTTTGCTATAGTATTTTTTATTCTGGTATTGTTGTTTATTATTTCCCGCTCATCTACAAGTGATATAAAAGATCCTTATGGTAAACCTATTCCAAACAGCATAGCGACGATGGAATATGTACAAATTGGCGGTCAAAAGCAATTTATGTTAATTCGCGGTAATGATATAAACAATCCTGTTTTATTTTTTTTACATGGCGGCCCTGGAAGTCCGGAAACTGGTTTGGTGCGTAAATACCACAGTGAGCTTGAAAAATATTTTACACTTGTCATGTGGGAACAAAGAGGTTCGGGTAAATCATTTTCATCAACGGTTTCACAAGAGACGATGAATTTAGAAGTCTTCCTGAATGATACTCACGAGGTAACTCAATACCTAAAAAAACGATTTAATAAAAATAAGATATTTATAATTGGCCATTCGTGGGGAACATATCTTGCTGTACGAACAGCTGCTCGCTATCCAGAAGATTATTATGCTGTAGTTACCGCAGGTTTACTTGTCAATACAATTCAACAGGAAGATATTTCATACGAGTTTTTGGTCCAACGCTCAAAAGATTTAAAAAATGAAAGCATACAAAATCAATTAAAAAATATCGGTCCTCCCGTTAATGGCTATTATAAAAACGGTAAAGAAGGACTTATTGCTGAAAGAAAGTTATTAAATCAAATGGGTGGTTCTGTATTCTCAAAAAAAATGGGAACGATGTTTATGTTATCCATGACGTTTCCTGCTGAATACACTTTATGGGATTCGTTTCAATACATACGCGGAATTAACTATAGCATTGATTCCTTTATGCCTGTTTATAATCAAGTTGATCTTTTCAAAGAAGTACCTGAAATTAAAATTCCAATTTATGTTTTAACAGGCAGGCACGATCTTCAAACACCTTTTGCCTTAGCCGAAAAGTATTATGAAAAACTAAGGGCTCCCGAAAAGAAGTGGATATGGTTTGAAAACTCGGCGCATCTACAAATATTTGAGGAGCCTGAAAAATATATGGATTTATTGATAAACACTGTTAGAAAAAAGGCATTGCCTGAATCTTTAAAATGAGTTAATTCATGTCATAAATTCGATGGGTTAACATCAGTAAAACTACTTGATCCCGGAAAGAAAATATCATCATTGGTTTCATGAGAAAGTTATTTGCCATTATTTATCTATTATCTGCCATTTTATGTTTTAATATTTACGGGAATTCGCTGGCATTATCAGATAACTTGCAAAATAAAAATAATGAAGAACAAAATTTGTTAAAATATTTATATTTATATGAAGATAAATCCTCAAATTTAACCATAAAAGATATTTTGAATCCTGAAAATCAAAAAAAATTTACACTTAATAAAAAAGCTTATCCGGCATACAGTTTCACAAAATCTGCGATATGGGGAAAGTTTACTTTAAGAAATAACAGCCAAAAAGCTAAAGAACGTTATCTTTTATTTGAATTTCCCCTTCTTGAACACATCAGCTTATACACACCTGATCAAAATGGAAGATTTAAAGAAATTAAATATGGTAAAGATTTTGCATTTGATAAAAGAGAGATTCTGCACCGGAAAATCGTTATTCCATTAAACATCGTTGCCGACGATGAAAGCACCTTTTATTTCAGGGTTGTAACCGATGAAACCATGGAACTTCCCGTTAAAATTATAACAGCAACAACTTTAGCTCGAACAAATTATGTTGAAATGTTTTTTAGCGGACTTTACTATGGAATTCTTTTTGTAATGTTTTTTTATAATTTTTTTATCTTTTTAACAGTTAGAGAAAAAAGTTATATTTACTATGTTCTTTATATTTTATCATTTGGAATTGCGCAGGCCGGACTCGACGGCTATTTGGATGAAATTATAAATACAACCAATTACCAGTTTCTGCGTGATCTGCGGGTATACCTTGGCGCGATCACCATGATCGTTATTATTCTTTTTTCAACGAGTTATTTAAACATTAAAACAGAATTTCCACGCATATATTTTGTTTTTATGGGGCTTATAATTTTATCTTTATTACCAATTTTTGTACTATGGAAATCTGGTTTTTACTACGGAATTCAAATGACGCTCTTTCTAATGATTGGAATGAGTATCTTTTTAATTTATGTTGGAGTTTTAGCCGCAAAAAGAAATGAATCTGCTCGTTACTTTTTAGCTGCCTGGATATTTTTTTTACTTGGCGTAATAATTTATGGAGCAAAAACAGCAAATCTTTTTATTCCGTTTTTTACTCCCTTCTCCATGCAGATTGGAAATGCCATAGAAGTTACCATATTATCATTTGGTCTTGCTCATCGAATTAGAGTCCTTCAACTTGAAAAAGAAAGAGTTTCAGAAACCTTTGGAAAAGTCGTTGATCCAGCTATTCGCGATTACATGTTAAAGGGCAATCTTGAAATGGGAGGAAAAGAAAAAATCGCTACAATTTTATTTTGCGATATTCGAAAATTTACAGAACTATCCGAGAAGCATAATCCAGAATTAATTGTAAAAATATTAAACCGTTATCTGGAAGCGCTGTCACAGGAGGTGTCTTTAAATCATGGACTTGTAAATAAATACATTGGTGATGCAGTTATGGCAATTTTTAATGTACCTCTTGAATCTCCAAGTCATTGTGATAATGCCATACGCTCTGCCATTGCCATGTCAAAAGCCCTGGAATCATTAAACCATGTTTTTATCAGTGAAAGCCTGCCTACATTAAAAATGGGCATTGGTATTCATACGGGGACTGTTTTAGCAGGAAATATCGGGTCATCTGTTAGAATGGAATACACTGTAATTGGCGATAATGTAAACATTGCCAGCCGAATGGAAGATTTAACCAAACTTTACAATACACAAATTTTAGTCAGTGACAGTGTAGTTAAAGAGTTAAAAAATCCGCAGGAATTTCAATTAAGAGAAATTGACAGCGTGTATTTAAAAGGAAAAAGCAATCAAGTTAAGATTTATGAGGTATATAATTGCAATGAAGTATCTGTTTCTAATCAAAAATCATCCTATGCAGTTGAATTTCAAGCAGCCCGTCAATTATACATTTCTGGAAAATTTAATCAAGCAGAAATTGATTTCCAAAAAATTGCACAACAGTGTCCGCAAGATACCGTTCTGCAGGTATTTATTAAAAGGTGTAAAGATTTACAAAACTTCCCTCCTGAAGAAGAATGGAGCGGAATTTTTAACTTAACGAGTAAATCTTTCGATAAAGTAAGCGATACAATCTGGGAATAATATGGCATATAAAAAAATAACCGGCAATTTTACATCTTCGGCAGATAATATAAATTTATTTTACTGTGCTTTTATAAATAAAACTTTTAACCCTGAAAAATGCATTGTTATTCAACATGGATTTGGAGAACATTCCGGGCGCTACTTCAATGTTGTTGAAAAATTTCAAAACAGCGGTTATTCTCTTTTTATTTTAGATATGCGAGGTCATGGTTTATCTGAAGGGTTACGAGGATATTCGCCAAACTTTAACAGCCTTGTTGAAGATTTATATTCATTTATTGTTTTCGTGAAAAAGACTTATAAAACAAAAAAGCCTGTTTTAATTTCACATTCATTGGGAGGCTTGATCGGCCTTTCATTTGGTCTTGTACCGGACTATGCAAACCAGATTAAAGCTATAGTTTCAAATGGCGCATCACTGTCAGTGCATATGACGCCTTTGCTTTATGTAAAACGCATAGCTGGTAAACTTTTAACCATGCTAATTCCTGAACTGAGGTTAGATTTGGGATTAGATGTAAAATTTATTTCACATGATAAAAATGTCGTAAAAGCATATATCGATGATCCTCTGGTTCATGGCTTTATTAAAGTTAAACTTGCTGAAGAAATCATCAATAAAGGCAAGTGGTGCATTGATCATGCTTCAGAAATGAAAATTCCTGTGTTGCTGACACATGGCGGAAGCGATGGCATTTCAAACCCTGAAGGAACAAAAATGTTTTATGCAAATTGCGGCAGCAAAGATAAAACTTTGATCATTTACGACGATTTATATCATGAAGTGTACAATGAAACAGAAAAAGAAAAACCGCTAAACGATCTTGAAAAATGGGTTGAAAAACATACTTGAAATTCAAATAAATTATTTGATTTAAAACCAATCAATACATTCTATAATTGCTTTACATCGCATCTGGAATCTTTATTTAAACGAAAATGAATAAATTCAGCGCAAACGAATTATCAACATCTGATAATACCAATGATGAAAAGAATGATTCAAAACCAGAAAAAAATAATTTAAAAGTTAAACTTTCTCAAGATGATATTGATCATTGTTTACAAACGCTTCAATCTCTGGTAGAAAACAGCGAACCGCTCTCAGAACTTCCCGATGCAAAACGTATTGCTCTTTTAACGGCTGCCGGCTTGATCTCCCATCCATCAAAAGAAGAACTGCTGAAGCGTAAAAATCATCGAAAAAAAATCAAACGCTTGAAAATTGTAAATAAAGAACGCCTGGCCCGCGCCCAGACGGGAATCCGAGAAGCGCGTAAAGCTCCTGTGTTTGTCGCGCCAAAGTTATTACGGCAAATGGATCATACAGATTCCAAAGCATCCGTTACTGATGCTGACGACAACAACGGCAAACTACATTCCCCCCGTAATTGTTATGTATGCAAAGCTGAATACACGCAGCTTCATTTTTTTTACGATACCATGTGTACTTCATGCGGCGACTTTAATTATAAAAAACGTTTTCAAAGCGCATCGCTTGAAGGTCGAGTTGCCGTCATTACCGGATCACGCTTAAAGATCGGCTACCATGCTACTTTAATGATGCTGCGAGCAGGAGCAAGGGTGATTGCAACGACCAGATTTCCGGTTGATTCTGCCATACGATTTTCTAAAGAAGAAGATTACTGTCAATGGAAAGACCGTTTGCAAATTTTTGGTCTCGATCTTCGACATACGCCAAGTGTAGAAATTTTTGCGGCATGGCTTGAGAAAAACCTGGATCGACTCGACATTTTAATCAACAACGCGGCACAAACTGTACGGCGACCGCCGGGTTTTTATGCCCATCTAATGGCAAATGAAACCAGCTCATTTTCAAACCTTAAGCCAGAAGCTCAAAAATTGCTGGAATTTTACAAGGAATGTAAAGACAAGCTCAATGTTTTTACCAACCACTCTCACGTAAATGATTTATCAAAGGAATCGGCGCTGCCTGTAGAATGGCATGCATACGCTCCCGGAATCGGCATTCGAAGTTCGGCAGAACTTTCACAAATTCCCTACACATACGATAACTCAATGGCCGTTCAGGAAGTTTTTCCGGAGGGAAAACTTGATGCCGACTTGCAACAGGTTGATCTGCGTACCACGAACAGTTGGCGCCTACGGCTGGGGGAAATACCAACGTCAGAAATGTTTGAAATTCAACTGGTAAATGCAATTGCGCCTTTTGTACTTTGCAATCGACTGGTTTCGATCATGCGCCGAGACTATACCGGAGAAAAACACATCGTCAATGTTTCCGCAATGGAGGGTAAATTTTATCGATACAAAAAGGCAGACAGACACCCGCATACAAACATGGCCAAGGCCGCCCTCAACATGCTCACTCACACTTCAGCCAGCGATTTTGCAAAAGACGGAATTTTTATGAACGCGGTAGATACAGGATGGGTTACCGACGAAGACCCCGCTCAATTGTCGAAACTTAAAGAAGAGACCCACGACTTTCAGCCGCCGCTGGACATTGTTGACGGAGCCGCCCGCGTTTGCGATCCATTTTTTAACGGAATTTTAACAGGCAATCATGTTTATGGAAAATTTCTTAAAGATTATCATTGCATAGATTGGTGATTTTAATTGAGGAGCTTAGCCCCTAGTGTTAGTCACACTACCCCCCTGCAAATTTTTCGATCAATGTGATGTTGCCCATTCGAACGGTGATTACGTTTTCTCGTTTTCTGTAAAAAGCAGTTCTTTCAGGAAAAATCAGGGCAAGACTCTGATAAAGAAATTTCTCAAACATCATTGCATGAAACAAATGTTTAGCAGGGTTTTTTTGAAATGCTCTGGTATTGCTAAAAACTACATGCCTTGTGTTGATTTTATTCATAGGCATTTCAAGAATCATGGAGCTGATGTTTTCCATGGTGATTCCGCCGCCAACTGAAGTCACAAGACCATGACGATTTAATTTTTTAATCGCCTGCCGTGCAGAATTAATCACTTCAGCATCATCAACAGAGAGATGCATACTTTTTGACAAATCACTTCGCCCAATTGTAGCCTGATAAAGACGACTGACCGATTTACTGTGCAGCATTTCATCAAGATTTTTAACGGCAGTTTTTGATTCAATATTTACAGCAAGTTTTGGCAAACCGACATTCATTTCTTCAACTATACTTTCGACCGTTTTTACAAAGTTTGTTAAAGCATAAACAGTCTCTACCATAGGCGCTAAAATAATATCTACACCAATTTTTATACATTGACGAATATCATTTCTAGCCTCTGGTCCGCCTATTTTAACAGTAAGCGGTAAATTGCCGGCAATGGCTTTTATAAAACCTATTTCATCAAAGCCCATGTCTTCGACTTCGGTACCGGTTTTTAAACCCAGCACATGATGACTTTCGTTTAAGATCTTCAATTTTTCTTGTAAATTTTTTAAGATTGCAGCTTTGGTTTCCATGTGTAATTTTCGGCAATAATTTATTTTTTCGAAAGTATTTATTTACCATGTTAACGAGTCTGAAATTTGTCATCAAATCTACCCACTCCCTTTTTTATACTCTATCAATATCAACTGATACCCGATAATAATAAAACGTGAAGAAACTTAATACAGGCGTCACCATTTGTACATGGATTTGTGCCTCCGTCATATTAAGCCAGTCTATTGTGGCAATGAATGAGACTAGATTACCCACATGGCGTTATAACTATGATTATGATCAATCTGAACTTTACACAAAATTTTCAGACTGGATTCCAAAACAATTACATCAATGGCGTCCGCGAAACGTTGAAGACTATTTTTTATTATACGCTTTAAATTCAGCAAATGATGAAGCGATTGCACGTCGTAACATTGATTTTTTAAAAACTGCTCTAGTGGTGAGGTTTAGACATCCCGCACAGGCTCTTTGCAAAATCGAAAATAAGGAACAATATCATAAATATCGACTTTTAATGTTTATGCACATAAATCTTATGATCATGAGATCGTATCTACACATAGGGTCATTATACGATAAACGACATTTATACTATTATAACCTTGATTTTGCCGATGAACTCAAAGGATCATTTGCTGAAGCTGAAGTTTATTACAATCAGGCTATCCCTTACTGGAAAAAAGCTCGTGAATATGCAGAAAGAGCCGGAGAATATAATTTTGATCTCGATCTTGGTCCCCTTGAAACCACGCGATTTGAAATTCAAACTGGTAAATTAGATTATGAGCAAATAATTTCAAAACATATTGCCAGTATAAAAGATAAACAAAAAACTGTCGCAGATTTTTTAAGTTCCGTAAAGAAATAACATTTGCCGGCAAAAAAGATTTTGCAGAATAAAGTTATATTTAAAAATGATTTTTACCAATTAAGGACTTATTATACATTTCATTTTTATTAATCATTCCCCCTTTTTTTTAAAATATGAAATTTACACATCAATATATCATTGTCTTGGGCGCAAACCTTGGCGATAAAAAGAAAAATATTTCTGAAGCAATTCGGTTACTGCAAAATGAACGCATAACGTTATTAAAAGAAAGTGAATTTTTATACACTGAAGCGGCAATTGTTAAAGACCAGCCCGATTTTATCAACAAAGGTATTTTCATCAACACAGATTTTTCACCGGAAGAATTGTTAAATATATCCAAACAAGTTGAACAAACCCTGAAAAGATCCACAACATATCGTTTTGGACCGCGTGAAATAGACATTGACATAGTATGGTGGTCTACCGGAGAATACCGCAGTGAACGATTGCAGATTCCGCATGCAGGGAATAATTCCCGAAGCTGGGTAATTGAAATTCTAGCCCAATTGATACCTTTTGATTCACCGCAGTCGTCATATTACACAAGTATGAATGTAAAACCCATTAAAACAATACTGGATTTTATTCCCAGAAAAATTGAAAAACAAAAAATTGTTTTTTTAACCGCATATGATTATTCGATGGCTAAAATTCTTTCAAGAACTTCCGTTGATGTATTGCTCGTCGGCGACTCTCTTGGCAATGTCATCCAGGGAAATGGCTCAACCATCGGGGTTACTGTCGATCAAATGATCTATCATGGAAAAGCTGTTAAAAAAGCTGCGCCTGACAAATTCATCATCATTGATATGCCATTTTTAAGCTACCAGATCAATTCTGACGAAGCCGTAAGAAATGCCGGTCGAATCATTCAAGAGACCGGCGCCAATGCGCTAAAACTTGAAGGCGGTGTAGAGTTTAGCGATGTATATAAAAAAATAATAAGAGCAGGAATTCCTGTTATGGGTCATCTTGGTTTAATGCCGCAGTCGACATTAAAAACCGGCGGCAATAAATTACAGGCAAAAGATGATGCCTCTCAAAAAAAACTATTTGAAGAAGCAAAAGCTCTGCAAGATCTTGGTGTATTTGCACTTCTGGCTGAATTAATACCTGCTGAATTGGGGGCCAAATTATCAAAGGCTTTAGAAATTCCTGTCATTGGTATCGGGGCCGGCCCAGAGGTTGATGGTCAGGTTCTGGTAATCAATGATCTGCTGGGATTTGATGCCGAATTTTCGCCGAAATTTCTTCGCAAGTACATGGATATGCACACAGAAGCTGTAAATGCAATTGAAAATTACTCAAAAGATGTAAGGTCACAAAACTATCCCTCAAAAAATGAATCTTTCTTTATCGATGAAAAATAATTATAATTTCTCAATTTAACGATGCCTGTTGAAAATTTAAAAATACTAACATGAAAAATTTCGAGTATAAAAGTATAAAAGTCATGTTTAAAAGTACAGGCGGTATTGAATCCTGCTATATATTGCCTGACTTAAAAATTGCCTTCGATGTAGGCAGGTGTCCGGTTGAACTTGTCGATATACCGTCTGTATTTGTTTCACACGGGCATCTTGACCATGCATCCGGAATCGCATACTATTTCAGCCAGAGATCACTGAAAAATCTTGGACCTGGAGTCATGTACGTTCCTCATAAAATTTTAAAACCATTAAAAAAAATTACCCAGTTATGGCAACAGATTGAAGAATTCGATTACAAATCAAATTTAACAGGACTGCAGCCAGGAGACAACGTAGAAATTTCAAAAGATTTAAATGTGGTTCCCATTTCTGCCATTCATCGCGTTAACGCTCATGGCTATGTTGTTGTAAAAACAGTAACAAAACTAAAAACAGAATTTTTAAATTTATCGGGAAAAGAAATTGCACATCGGCGGCAAATTGAAAATCTTTTTAATATAGTTAAACAGCCCTTGTTTGCATATTCAGGCGACAGCACCATAGAAATTATTAAAAATAACGAATTGATGCGAAAAGCAACCGTTTTATTTATGGAGTGTACCTACATCGACGATAAACGAGACGTCGAGCGGGCGCGAAAATGGGGGCATACTCATTTAGATGAAATCATTGAAAATGCGGACCTTTTTGAAAATGAGAAAGTAGTTTTAGTACATTTATCGCGAAGATATTCGCCATACTACATACGTTCTGTTTTACAAAAAAGATTTTCTGCAAAATTACAGGAAAAATTTATTTACGTTGAATAAATATTACACAACTAATGATGGCTGAAAAATACATCTTCAAACAAACATTTATATTAATTTTTAACTGTTTAAACCAAAATTTTCATTTAATGGTTTTAATGTTAAAAATAAACTTTTCTTTTTTTAATATAAAATTTACTAAAAAACACTTTTATTTGTATCTACAATTTCTTCATTGAACAAATAATATGATCAACAAAAAGGGATTGCTTGAAAAAGGAAATCAAATGTTAAATCGCAGCAACCCGTGGAAATATATTAAAATCGGGGCATTATTTCTTTTTGTATTGTTAATTATTGCTTATAATATTATTTTTTTACCGTCTGTATTTGAAAAAATTGTAAAAAGTCAATTCGAAAAACAAACCAACGGCAAGATAAATCTGCATGTTGTAAAATCTTCATTATTCCGTGGATTTTCAATTGAAAATATCGAAATTAAATCCGGTCAAGACTTCGATTCTCTGCCAATATTAAAAATGGAACGTTTAAATCTGTATTACAGCGTATATGGTTTTTTTGCAGGTGATTTCGGATTTCATGAAATAGGTCTTTATAATCCAAAAGTGTATTTATATCACAAAGATGAAATCTGGAACTTCTCAACCCTGATAAAAAAATCCGATAAACCCGCAGAAGATAAAATAGATAAACCTGAAGGTAATAAAAGCTCTGGATTCTCATTACCGGTGCAAATACGCGGTTTTGTTAAATTTGTTCTTCAAAATTTTACGTTAACTATTACAGATCTCAATCAAGGTGATCATGATACTTTAGAAGCCGGATTGAAAAATTTTACATTAAGAACATATCTTATTACTAATAAATTCAGTTATATTCCATACTCAGTTGATGCCGCAAATATTTTTAAATCAATCGTTGTAAACCTTGACCCAAACAAAACCATAGATATTTATTACAAAAATCAAAACACACGAGTCAAATCTCCTCTTGACCTTCACTGGCTTTTAACTTTCGACAGTAACCTCAAGAAAGAAGGTTTTTATTCAAAATTAATCGTAGGTCACCAGAATATCCCTGTTGAATATAAGGGTAAACATTTACTTCCCTTGAATTTTAGCATGGACTATGACATCAAATATGAGCCGACTACTGATAAAATGGCTCTTGAATTTTTTCGTTTAGGTTTTTTAAGCGACACATGGATCAATCTAACAGGTATCATTCAAAACCCTGCGGATCCTTCAAAAACAGGTTTAAATCTAAAGGTAACCCAATCTGATATAGACATTGGAAAACTTTTCCCGTACTTTAAGGCATTTACTGAAAATAATGATCTTGAATTTAAAGGCAACATATCTCTGGCTCCTTTGAGCATCACCGGTCCGCTAAATGGTATAATGCTTGATGGAAAACTAAGTTTATATAAAATATACGTAGATATGGGCGAACGAATTGTAAATATCAAATCACTGGATTTATTTTATAAAACAACTATTGATAAAAACTTGAAAAATACATTGGTACCTTATGTTAGAAAAGCAAAAATTCTCTGGAGCGGAGTTTTTAACGGCTCTCCGCTAGGCGCAGAAGTTGAATACAGTCTCGATGAAAACGTAAATATCTTTGCTTATATTAAAAATTTTAACCCTGGAGCATTTAGTTCGGATTCAGTTGACGGGATTTTTAATGTGGAAATGCGAGTCAAAGGAAGAAATCAAAAGAACCTTGTTTCTACTATTGAAGTTAGTTCGCCAGGTTTTGCGTATTACATAGGACGTGGTATTTCCGGAATAAACCAAATGAATTTTTTTATAAAATCATTAATCACCATCACAGGCGAAGATTTTAATTCTGTAAACGTAAGCTCACCGGAAATCTCATTATTTTTAAAAAATGAAAAAAGTAAAAAAGCATTCGGCTTAAACGCGTCTCTCGACATATCGAAAATCCACGATGTTATAAATGCCAAATTAAATATGGACGAAATGTCGGTCAATATTAAAAATTTAAAGCCAACGTTGCCCGGTGTTTATCAGGAAATGATAGAATCCTATGTTGATAACTCAAAGAAAGATGTTCGCATTTCCTCAAATACAATATTGCAAAAAAATGGCGCCTATATGGCCGTTGAGAGTAATACCAGATTATATGTAGACGATCTGGATATTAATGATGTTATTTTTAAAACGAAAATCATTCAAGATGCAAATGTAATAAAAGTTCCATTAATGACTTTAACTGGTTTAAACAATGCACTGGATGCCCACCTTAATGGCAGTTTATCAAACGAGTATCGTAAAATTATAACTGAAGATAAAAATGGTCAAATTAAAGAGGATAAAGTATTATCATGGGTACCTGATATAAAATATTCTTTTAAACTCGGCAAAGAAGAAAAAACCAGAATTATTCAGGGACAAAGCATCTCCGGTTTTTTTGACATCAGCGGAAACGCTAAAGACGATCTTGTAAATGGAAAATTAAAAGTAAATAATTTATATTATGACAACGGTAATTATACACGAGTTAACAATATCAACGTAGACTTTCCTTTTGAACACAATCTTCGTTTTAGAAAAATACTTAATTTAACAGCTGCCAATAAAGAAAGACTTATAAAGAATTTTTCCGGAAATTTTAAATTTAATTTTACCATTGATTCCGTTGAAATACCTAACCCGACTCGATTAAAGGAACCATTGAAAATTATTTATCCTGGAGGAGGATTCTCTGGTTTAAGCGCCGCAATGCGTTATAAAAATAATGTATTTGAAATGCCCATGATGCAAATATTTATGTTAAATGGACTTGTTGCCTTTCAGGATACAATTTTTAATGTAGGCAGCGGGGATAAATCTAATATGCAATACAGAGCCCTGATGCAGATTAAAGATGTGGATTTAAAGCAATTGATTCCTCTCGAAAAAGCAGCTTCGATTAAAGATGGAAAAATCAGCGCTGATGCCTTATTAACCGCATCAAGTCTTAAAAATCCAATTTCAGATACAAGCGGCTATATATCGATTTATAAAATTGGAAAACAATTTGCTCAACAGGGAGTGAGAATTGTAATGCCTGATTCATCTGCATTTATAAATCTTGTGGTAGACGAATGGACTATCGTTCACAAATTCGACTTTGAAATTAAAGAAGGATTGGCCTATGTTAAAATTTTATATACTAAAGGCGGTATTGGTAATTTCATCGGTCTAGAAGGTAATGAAATTGAACAAAACAGAAGACCGATTGAAGAGTTATTTCAAAAAGCGGGAGAAGAAGTAAAAATCTACAAGAGCTCAAGTAATAAATCTACCGATAAAAATACAGATGAATAATTATGGCTTTTGATGAAGGTAAATTTTATTACTCCCCTGAAGTAAACTACAACCGAATCGATGAAAAAAATTCGCTTGAAGTCTCTCCATTAATAGAAGATTTTAAAAAAGGTTATTTAAATCCGCTCCAATCACATATTGTAACTGCCGATACATTTCGACAATATTTAAACTCATCCAATGTTCCCCAAGAACTGAGAAGTTCTATCAATATAAAAAGCGAAGAAATTGAACGTGAGTTAATGCAAATCGTTCGTTTGTATTCACAGGTTGAATCCAGGCTTGAAACTCACAACATGAATGCGGATGCATCGCATTTTTATCATTCAGTTTTTCCCGGCGAAGAATCAAATGAGATCAAGCTAAATTATTTAAAGATGATTCGATCTTATGAACATCTTAGAAATTTTAACAAAAATGTAAAAGAAAACTGGGAACAACTCAAAGATATTTTTGAAGTATTTAAGCCAATACAAAGTACAAAGGCTTTTCTTGAACAAATCCTGGATTTTAAAATTTATCCTCGTATTGAACTTTGTGAAAAAACAGATCTGCTCATTAGAAGACTTCAATATATTTTAAAACTTCCAAGTGACTATGAAACTGCCAAAAAAATAAACTACGCCGGTAATTATACATCCTTGTTAAATTATAATTTAGGAACTCTATATCAGGAAGATCTGGATAAATACATCATTCCTGATGACGAAATTGCGACATCTGGAGAAGAGGAAATTGCCGTAAACGATAATACCTGTATTTCAGATCCTTATTTTCTTGATAGCCGCGGTATAATGCAGTTTAATCAATCCTACCTTTATACACTCTCCATAAACGAAAGTAGAGTAAAATCTGATACAGAAAAAATCCATAAGTCTGTCTATCTGGAAACACATCTTACAATGGAAAATAAATCTCTACGGCAAGATATGATAAGACATTTCATTTCAAGTTCAAAAGGTCCAAACAATCTCTCAGAATATGTACGATTTTTAAACGAGCATTTTGATTTCACGCGAGATGGCATTTTATTTCACCTGCAAAATTATAACTCAAAAGAAAAAATACTTTTTATGTATCATTTTGGACCTGTGTTTTTTTTAAAACTCCTCATGCAATTCCTGAGAGAAGGGCATACAGGATTTATTCATAGATTTATGGGGCGCCATCATATGGCTCGCGAACTACCTTTTGAATTTATTAAATTCACCTTAAAGGACTGGTGGGATGCCCATGTTTTCAAACTTATTAATTCCGCCGAACGAAACTCGAAGGATCATTACAATATTCTTATTACAAATTTTACTCATCAATGGGAACTCGAACAAAATAGAATATTTCAGGCTATTACCAATGATCCTGTAATGACCAGGGCATATCATACAAGAGATTATAAAACCCTGGGACCATTTTTAGAAAAGGAACTTTCGTTTTTATTTTATTGTATATTCAATAGATTCCTGGGAACGGATTTTTTATATTTAGCTTTAAATAAACCGCCGAAAAACCTGGCACAGAATAGATTTTAATTTTTATTCACGAACATTTTCTTGTAGTATTTTCTTAATTTCTTCTTTGGATTTTTTCTTTTGCAATCGTACGCCATAGCGAATTTTAAAGGTTAAAGGCTCGATTTTATCTTTATCTTTAAAACTAAATTTTAATCGTGTTATATCATCGGCGATAATTTTATTTATTTCGCTTATATCAGAAGGACTAATCGGACGAATACGTGAAATTAATCCGGAGTCCTTAAATAATTCTACTTTATAAACTGCTTCAGTAAAAAGATCAATCATATCGTACGCTTTTATTTCTTCAGCCATTGGATTTCTTCCCGAATCATCTGATACGATCTTCATAGACTCCGAAAAGCCGGTTTGTTTTAATGAATAATCATCCGAAGATACAAATACTCGAAAAGCTTCATCTTCAACTGCTTCCTGAGAAAAATATTTTTCCACTTCTTTATTGAATTTATTTTTTACGACAGGTGAACTTTGTTTATCTAAAGTTGATACATTCCTCTGACCTGAAGCGCAAAATCCGGTTAGAGGAAGTAATATAATAAGAATTAGTTTTATGTTAAAAATTTTCACGGTTTACTGCATTACAACGAAATCAAAATGTCAACTAAAATTCATTTGGCGGAGAAGGGGGGATTCGAACCCCCGGTACGTTGCCGTACACACGCTTTCCAAGCGAGCACATTAGACCACTCTGACACCTCTCCAAATAATAAAATCTATATTTAGTCAATATAAATTATACTGGTAAACTACAAATACCAATCGTCACTGTAAATCAAAAAGGCAGTAGAAGCTACCCTTTTAACAATATTTATATTATGATTTAAATGGTCTACCCAAGTTCCTTATTGAGCTCTTCCAATTTGGCAAGTTGATCTTCCCATTCAAGGATGGATTCATCAAGCAATTTACGTGTGTTTTCTTTTTCTTTCTGAAGTGAGGATATTTCATCCTGACTTTTCTGGTTAAAATATTCCGGCGATGCAAAAACAGCTTCAATATCTTCCAGTTGTTTTTCCAATGAATGTATAGTTGACTCAAGTTTTTTAGTTGAAGTTTGAAGCTTGTTACGCATGCTCTTTTTTTCTTTTCGTAACTCGTACTGGTTTCCGCCTTTACCGATTGCAGAAGTTTCTTCGTTGCCCTTGTCTGTTTTTTGCTTTTTTACAACAAAGCGATTTAAATAATCGGTACCAAAATTTTCAAGAAATTCTTCATAATCTCCTGAAAATTTTCTAAGTCCGTCTTCGGAAATTTCAAAAATACTTTGGGCAATGTTTGAAACAAAACTTTTATCATGACTTACAAAAATAACAGTTCCCTTGAAATTCAGCAACGCGTCTTCAAGAGACGCAATACACTCCATGTCTAAATGGTTGGTAGGCTCATCAAGTAAAAGCACGTTTGGTTTTTCCGAAATAATTTTACCAAGATTTAGACGGGCTAACTCACCTCCGCTTAAATTTGAAACAGATTTGTCGGCTTCGTCTTTTGAAAACAAAATAGCGCCGAGTATGGAACGTATCTGGGCTGGTGTTGTGGGGGCAGAATTATGCGTAAGCCATTGAAGGGCAGATTCCTTTCCAGATACAACCTCATGATGCTCCTGGGCAAAGTATGAAATCTTTGCCTCCGCTCCCCACATAATTTTACCGGAATCCCCTTTGATAGCGCCGGCAAGAGCCTTCATTAACGTTGATTTCCCTGCTCCGTTTGGACCGATTATAGCGACTTTTTCCCCCCTTTCAAGTTCAAATGAAATTGAATTTAAAATTGTTTTATCGCCATATGCTTTCGACAGATTTTCTACTTTTAGTACTTCGCGTCCGGATGGTCTTTCCTGTTCGAGTTTAAAATCAGGATATCTTCGTGATGTTTTGGCAATGTCAGGAATGTCAATTTTTTCAATTTGCTTTTGTCGAGATTGAGCTTGTCTAGCCTTTGATGCCTTTGCTTTAAAACGATCAACAAACCCCTGCAATTGTTCAACTTTTTTTTCAAGCGATTGAACTTCTTTAAGTTTTTGTTCCATTGCAAGAGTTTTAGCTTCAACAAAGTCGTCGTAATTTCCTGTATAGTGGGTTATTGTGCGATAATCAACATCTAAAATATGAGTTGAAATTCGATTAATAAAGTGACGATCATGAGAAATCACCAGAAGCGCCCCGCGATATTTGGTAGCTAGATAATTTTCAAGCCATGAAATAGAAACTATATCTAAATGGTTTGTCGGTTCATCCAGCAATAACACATCAGGGTTTTGAAAAAGTACGCGGGCAAGTAAAACTCTCAATTTATACCCACCGGAAAGAGATTTCATTGGTTCAAAGTGTCTGTTTGAATAAATTCCAAGACCATCAAGAATTCTACAGGCGCGGGCTTCGGCTGAATAACCGTCATTGTTGTATATTGTTTCTTCAATATGTCCAATTTCTTCTTCATCGCTTTTTGTAAGATTATCATGGTGTGTATTTAAAAAAGCTCTTTTTTTCTTCAATGCATTGTATAAAACTTCATTTCCTGAAATTACAACGTCAACGATACGATCGTCTTCATATAGAAACTGATTTTGTTTCATGAACCCGACCTTAATTTCTTTGGGAACATTTACAGTTCCTGAAAAATTATGTTCTTCATCGGTTAAGATCTTTAAAAAGGTTGATTTTCCGCTTCCGTTTGAACCTACAATTCCGTAACGATTCCGCGGATTTAACTGGAGGTTAACATTTTCAAATAAAGGGTCTCCTGAAAACTGGAGTTTCAGATTGGTTATGGTAATCATATATCACTAATCTAAAAATGAATCTCAGTCATCGTGTAAAGTGGTTTACTGATGATGAACGTCAGCCAAATTGATAATTATGTATTATAATTTTCTTCGCCGGAAAATTACGCGTGGGGTAAGCAGGTAGCGTTATCTGCTTAGGGGCGCGCTTTGCCCCTTTAATTTTTGAAGTTGCGACTACTTTTTTTTATTTATATTCACTCTCTAAAAACTATATATTGACAATTCAACTTGTATTCGTTTTTTGTACGGACGATGGAGACTGAAAGATATAAAATGAGAGAGTTTCTGGGGAAACTGTGGATGAACCCGGCTCTCCAAAAAACAAGTATCGATAAAAAAGAAAATCAGGTTCTCAGTTTTTTGCGCGAAAATCAGCCTCAATTGCAAAAAATTTTTTCTCAAACTGAATATTTTCCTAATCTTACATGGAACGAGGCTGTTACCTTATTGTTGACCGAACTCGTTGATAAATTGCTAGAAACCATTATACCCAAAATTGATTATATTTACAAAAACATGATGTCTCCATCTGTAATTCAATCGCTTGAAATTGATGTTAATATTGATGCTGAAAAATTTAAAACTTTTTTAATTGAACAAATGCGGGTAAAGGCAATGAGAGATCATTATCTCTCTGCCATTCAAGTCATTTCTTTAAACTATTATGCAAATTATATTCCGGAAGCAATCGAAAGGCATAAGTATATTTATAACGAATTTATGCGGCATGATAAATTAAAAATGGATCCGCAGGCGCTTATTACTTACCTGAGTATAACAACCTTGTTTCGCCCGTTATTTCATTTTCCGGTTAAAGCGCTAAATGGTTCCAATGAGATAACCGGTACTTTAGCTAAATCTCCTGGAGATAAAAAATCCTTTGAAATGATGCTGAATTCTTTGCGTGACATTCTTGAAACGAAAATTGGAAAAGTTCCTGAAATGATTTTTATGTCGGGAATCCAGAGCAATCTTATGCTGTCTGACTTTCCTGATATTTCCGGCGTGGCAAAATTTATTGCGGTCATTTCTGCTCGATCTGCTGATTATATTCCCATGGAAAAAAAAGATCGAGGAGCTGAAAGCCCTGATAAATCCTGGTTTCAAATCAATCGTCGTAATTCTAAAATTTATGGTCTTGACCAGGATATATTGGATGAGTTGTATCAAATTGCCGGAGAAAAAGGTTGGTAATATGAAACATGAAGTAAATAAAGATCATTTTCCATCGGTTATTGAAAACTTGATCATCATTACTATAGTATTGGTCATTGGGCATACCATTATAGAAGATCTTGGCGCAGTGTATAACTGGTCTCATAAAACAATGACGGCAATCATGATCGCTGGATTTTTATTTGACCTTTTTTTTACCATGGAATTCATTGCCCGATCATTAATTTCAAAGAAAAATAATGAATTTGGTTTCTATATCAAGTACCAGAGAGGATGGGTTGATGCTCTGTCTTCAATTCCCCTTTTACTTTTGGTTTCTGGCCCGGCCATGTTTATGCTTTTATCAGGATCTGAATCGGAATCCATCGGGTTTGGCTTTTTCTCGATATTAAAAACCGCCAAAGCAATTCGTGTAACCAGAATATTAAGGTTAATTCGGGTTCTTAAGCTTTTCGGTAAAATACAAAATACCGATTCGAATATGACCAACCGGCACATGGGAAGCATTTCTACCATATCAGTGGTAACGCTGGTCATGGTACTTGTTATTACGCAATACATGCCTTTTGCCCGAGTCGGCGATCATGATGAATACCTCGCTGAAAGGACCAAAGAAATCAATACAATGTTAAGTTCAACCGGCGAAAATGCCAATATGAACGAATGGCTTAAAAGCTACGTTTCACGATCAAAAATTAATTCTGACATCATTGAATTAAAAACCAAAGATGGAGAAATATTATTTAGTAACCCAAATGAGGAAAATCTCAGAAATAAGTCATACAATCAAGGTAAGCCGATAAAATTGGCAAACGGTTATGAAGTAATTTTGTCTTATTATCCGGCAGATGCATTGCATGCTAAATCGAATATGATTATTTTTCTTTCTATTCTAGGTTGTATATTTTCATTCATGTTTATTTATTCTCGAATTTTTGTTCAGCAAATTACCGACCCAATTTATGTTATGACAAAGGGCTTTCGCAACTGGGATTATAATCTGGCAGTTAAAGAAAGCGACAATTATTCAAGTGATGAAGTATTTGAGTTGGCAAAAACATACAATCAAAAATGGCTTCCCCTGAAAAATCAAATAAGGGCTTTTCGTCAAAAAAAATCAGGAGCTCAGGAAAAATCATCAATTAAAATGGATGATGTGTTTTGAAAATTAATTATCAAATAAAATAAAACCTTTTTTTATTAAACTTTTCCAGTTTTTCATGGACATAATTTTTTGCCTGAGTTCTATTTTATCTTCTACCATATTATGCGCCATAACCGCAAGTTCCGAATGATATCTAAGGTCAGCAATTTTAAATTCAGATATACCCGACTGACGTGTATTTAATAGTTCACCGCTTCCGCGAATTTCAAAATCTTTTTGCGCCAGATAAAAACCATCTTCCGATTCAACCATTGATTTAAGCCGTTCTTCGCCTTCTGACGTAATTCTATCCGATTTTACCATTATACAAAAACTCTGGTGTTGTCCTCGACCTACCCGCCCTCGCAACTGATGAAGCTGCGATAGACCAAATTTTTCTGCATTTCGAATCATCATGACCGTTGCATTTGGAACATCTACTCCAACTTCAACAACTGTGGTCGTCACCAGAATCTGTATAACGCCCTGCTTAAATTTTTCCATTGCGCGATCTTTTTCTTCGGATGATAGTTTCCCGTGAAGAAGACCCAGCCGATACCCCTGAAAAATTTCCTGTTCCAAATAATGATAGTCAGTCATTACAGATGCCCAGGTAATTTTTTCACTTTCTTCGATCAAAGGATAAACGATATATGCCTGACGCCCCATATCGACATATTTTTTTATGCCCCTGTAAAGATTAGGCAAATCTTCTTCATTGAAAAGTCGAGTATCAATGGGCATTCGTCCCGGAGGCTTCTCAGATAAAATAATCGATTCCAAGTCTCCGTATAATGTCAAAGTTAAACTTCTTGGTATCGGGGTTGCGCTCATCGCCAGTAAATCCGGCATGATACCTTTTCCTCGAAGCGTATCGCGTTGCTCTACGCCAAAACGATGTTGCTCATCGATAATAACAAGTCCAAGCGAAGCAAATTCTGTTTTCTCTTGAATCAATGCATGTGTACCTATGATAAATAAAGTATCCCCTCTTTTAATTCTGTCAAGTTTTGCTTTTTTTTCAGAGGCCTTTTCAGAACCTGTAAGTAAATCCATTTGCAGAAATGGAAGATCTGATATATAATTTATAAAATTTAAATAATGCTGACGGGCAAGAATTTCTGTAGGAGCCATTACAGCAACCTGGATTCCTTCTTCAAGATATTCAAGCGCACATAAAAGCGCAACCAAAGTTTTTCCAGAACCGACATCACCCTGCAAAAGTGCTCCAAAAGGATACGGTTTGTAAGCCAGTTCATGTAAAGTAGAAATAGCTTTCTCTTGATCAAACGTTAATTTAAAGGGTAGATTTTGTTGTATGATCGAAGCCCATTCTTTCTTTTTAGTTATATTTAATGGTTGAGATTTTTTTAAAGATCTGCGTTTAATTTTTTTTTCATACATTATAACGGCAAATATCAGTAATTCGTCAAAAGCAAGTCTACGTCGGGAATTTTCTACATCCTGCATTTCCTTGGGAAAATGAATATTTTCAAGCGCTGCATCGAGAGTCATTAGATTATTTTTAATTAAATCATGCGGCAATAAATAATCAACTATTCGAGATGAATAAAGATCGAGAGTTTTTCGAACAGCGCTTCGAATAATTCGATTTGTAAGAAAATTATTTCTCATTCCATCTGTAATGCGATATATAGGTATAATTTTACCCATATGCATAAGTTCATCACCGCTTAAAATTTCAACTTCAGGATGAAGTATGTTGATACTGCCGTGAAACATATCGATTTTTCCGGAAAAAGCAGCATGAATATCTGGTTTTAAAAGTTTTTGATAATATGGTATCGCCTGAAAAAAAATAAGCTCTATTTTAACATCTTGAGTGAGGCAAGTTACAATGAGTCGACGCTTTTTTCCATATTTAACTTCGTTTCCTGATACAATGCCTATAAAAGTCACTACATCGCCGACTCGAGATGTTTTTAAATCAAGAAGCTGGCTTCGATCTACATATTTTCTTGGAAAATAATACAGTAAATCCTGAACATCTTTAATGCCTTTTTTATAAAGAGCTTTTAATTGTTCTTCGTTAAAAACAGATATATTTGAAAGAGATTCCATGTTTCACCATTTACAAATCATGGGTAATATTAAAATTTTGCCCTTTGCGACAAGTAGAATTACATACCAATGAAATAATATGCAAGGGACGGCTATTTCCTGGTAGAAATGTTCATATTTAAAATATTAAATTTTTATGGTATTAAAACCAAATTTTAAATATACGGAACAAATATATTTATAAGGCATATATATTTATAAAAATTCTTTGACATCATAACGTTATTTGTTATAATGATTTAGCTCCAATGAAAACCGACGAATTAAAACCAGAAAGAATATTACCATATATTCCCGATCGTATATTATATCGATTAAAAGAAAGCGGAAGATCTCTTTATAGAACTGAAAAATTATCCGGAGCCATTTTATTTTTTGATATTGCTGGATTTACAACCCTTACAGAAACACTGGCAAAAGCTCACACCGATACAGACAGATCTGCTGAAATTATGCAAGAAATTTTAACAGAATATTATACAAATTTATTAAATGTTGTACGCTCCTTTGGTGGTTTTACCTATCAATTTGCCGGAGACTCTGTTCTTGTTGCATTATTGCAAAATCAAAATGAAACATCGCAAGAATGTGCCTTAAGAGCCGCGCTTTGTGCTGTTAAAACTCAAGATGTTATTCAAAAAATTAATGAAGAAAAAAGCGAAAATGAAATTCAGGTTTTTCTTAAAATTTCCATTTCTATAGGAGACTTTCATCAAATCACTCTTGGCAGCATTAAACGATTTCTTTCTGCGAGCATCATTGGTCCACCGGTTGAAGAAGCATTATTGGGCGAAAACCTTGCCAATAAAAATGAAATCATCGTTTCTACAACTGTCTGGAATTTTCTACCCGATACAAAAACCGGCGAAGCTATAGATAATTATTTTCGTCTTATTCATCCCGGTATATCAAGGGAATATAATTTTGACCAAAGTATATACGATATTACATCAAACTCTCGAAAACTGGCGAGATCATCAGCCCGTTTTCTTCCGCCGATTTTACTTAATAAAATAAATAATGCAACTCAAAACTTTATTGGTGATTTTCGCGAAGTAACTTCAGTATTTGTTGGAATTGCAAAAAATAACTTAAGCGAAGATATCGCTCAAGTAGCAAACCTATGGAATGACTTTTTTGATTTTCTTCAGGAATGTTCAGAAACTTTTGGCGGTACGCTGGTTCAAACCGATTTTAGCGATAAGGGTAACGTTTTTCTTATTTTGTTTGGAGCCCCTCAAGCCATGGAAAATAAGGAAATCATGGCATCCGAGTTTGCATTAAAAGTAATCGATAATGTAAATTCTTATCCTGGAATTAAAAATTTAAGAATAGGAATTTCGACTGGTAAATCTTTTTGCGGAGACCTTGGTGCAGAATTTAGAAAGGGATATACTCTTGTTAGTAATTTTATAAACCTTGCTTCTCGTTTAATGACATACGGCGAAGATCAAACCATACATATAGATATTACGACACGAAACAAACTGCCTTCTAATTTTGAACTCAAATCAATTAACGATGTAAGCTTGAAAGGGATGGAATTAAAAGTTAATTTTTACAAACTTATTGGTAAAGATCAGTCCAAAAAAGAGTACAATGAATTTTTTTCAACGCCAATGATTGGCAGAAAAACCGAATTGCAGAAAATACATGATATTTGTTTTGAAAGCCTGAATAATAAGACCAAAATTCTTTCAATTGCCGGCGAAGCCGGTGTAGGTAAATCAAGATTAATTTCATCCTTTTTAAAAAATCTACCCGATAAAAATATCAAAGTAATTACAACATCATGTTTTCCCTATGAAAAAAATACACCTTTCTATATATGGCGCGAAATAATATCTTTAGTATTTAATCTTGGTGAAAACGATTCTGTTGATCAAAAACTACTGAGTATTAAAAGTGTTTTAAAGCAACTAAACGATGTAGATGAGCAGTGGGCAAATGCAGTTGCCATCATGGCGAGTATCAATGTTGAAGAAGAATCTCTTACCAAAAACCTTGAATTACTTCAAAAAAAGGAACGCCTTTCACAAATCTTGCTGGAAGTTATAAAATTTATTTCAAACCTACAACCTTTGCTTGTTGTAATTGAAGATATTCACTGGGTAGATGAAGCCTCTTTCAACCTGCTTGAATATATTTTTACACATTTAAAAAATCATCCTGTTTTATTTTTTCTCGTAAGTCGTCCATGGAAAGAACTAGAAATACTCAATTCAAAAAGTAACTACACTAATATTGCTTTAAATGAACTTCCAAAAGATGAAGCAATCGAATTGATTCGTATACGTTTAAATTTAAAAGAACAAAATAACTCGATAGAAGAGAAAATCATGGTCAATAGCCATGGAAATCCATTCTTTATTGAGTCGATTGTATATAGCTTAAAAGAAAATGGAGTCATTGTCGCAGCTGAAAATGGAAAAAATGAAATTAACCAGTCTGTAGAAAGTTTAACCATTCCCAACAGCCTTCAAGATGTAGTTTTATCCCGTATCGATCGATTGTCTGAAGATGAACAGGCTCTATTAAAAATTGCTTCTGTTATCGGACGTATTTTTATGTTTAAGCTTTTACATAAAATGAATCCGGCTCTAACTAAAAATTCGGTTGAAGCTGTAGTTAGGGTATTAGAAAATCTTGAACTTACTCCCGTTGAATCAACAAGTCCATTATCATATATTTTTAAACATGCCATCATTCGAGATGTCGCCTACAATTCTCTTTTATTGTCAACAAGGCGTAACCTACATTCTCAGCTTGCCGACATCATGGAAAATGAATATAAAAATAACCTTATTGAAAATGCCGAAACTTTAGCTTTTCATTTTAGCGAGGGCGGACAAAATGAAAAAGCCTTTCATTATACTCTCATCGCCGCCCAAAAAGCAGCAGAAAAATATGCAAATAAAGACGCGCTTCATTATTACTCGAGAGCTCTTGATTTACTTGATGATTATCGCGGAAAAAATATCAATAAAGCTTATGAAATTCGAAAAGAAATGGCCATAGTAAACAGAAACCTTGGAAATTTTCAGGATTCAAGGGATCTTTACGCTATTTGTCTGGCATATTACAAAGATCCCATTAATTTAGCAGAAATGAAATTTGGTATCGGACGAAGTTATCAGGAACAGGGCGATATTTTAAATGCCATTCATAATCTTGAGGCTGCTTTAAAATATCTTGGAACAAAAACGCCGGTTAGTAAGGGGGCAACCATCCGAGGACTTCTTCGGCAAATGGTCATTCGCGGTTTTCATAATGCATTTCCATTTGCCATCCGTAAAACTCAACGCAAACAACAAAAATATAAATTACAATCACGAATATTAATGACTCTCCAAAAAATATATTTTTTAAAAAGCGTTGAGCATGTCGCCTGGGCTTCGTATGCGCATGTCAACCTCACTGAGCGAATGAATGATGATTGGGATCTTTCGCTAGGTTACTCATATTACGCAACGATCATTCAAAGCATCGGATTTATAAAATCTGCCAGAATTTATTTTGATCGTGCGCTGAAAATTCTTGAAAAAACAAATATGCTTTATCCACAGGGCTTAACCTACCAGCGTCTTGGAGTTCATGGAACATATATCAACAATCCCGATTTTGTTATTGAAATGGAAGAAAAATCTATCAAAACACTTTCTCAGATAGGTGAATTATGGGATATGATGATGAGTCATATTGTACTTGCGATTGGTCATTACTATAAAGGAAATCTTCGAAAGGCCTGTGAAGGTTTGATAGAAATGGAAAAATCCGCCAGAGAAGTAAATTCAAAAATGTACATTGGCTGGTCAACGGGCAGAAAGGCCTATAACCAGTACCTGATGGGAGAAGTAACGTATCCACAAATTAAAGATATTTTAAATCAAGGAGAACAAATTGCAATTGATGTACGAGATATGGCTGGCCTATCAGCTGTATTGATGTTTCATACAAAAATTCTTTTACTGGAAGGTAATACTGAAGAAGCTTTGCTAATGGCTGAAAAAGAGCTTGCTGCTATAACGGAATATGGAGTAAAATTACCGCATGTACATTATGGATTGGTCGCAACAATAGAGGCTGCCGCCGCAAATATTAACTCTACAAACAATGAAATTATAAAACGCAGTAAAAATTTGTTTAATAGTTCTTACAGAACATTGAAAAAATCAGCAAAAGCGTTCCCTTATATTAAAGGGCCGACTTATCGAGCTCTGGCTGTTTATCACGAAGCCTGCGGAAATCACGCTCAGGCAATCAGTGAAATTAAAAAATCAATTTCCGTACTTAAAAATGGCCCTAACAAACTGGAGTATGGCTGGGCTCTGCAGGATGCCGCCAGGATTTTAAACGACTCTTCCATCAAAGAACATGCAGAAAAAAAACTTGGTGAATGTGAAGTTTTTTTACAAAAATCATAAGTTTTAATTTACAAACAAAAAAGGGGGAGTCCCCCCTTTCGCTCCAAAGCCTTTGGCTTTTATGCTTAACCCCTCGATAAAAACCTTTTGGAAATTTAAATTTTATTTAAATACATTCATCAACTTATAATTAAAATTATGACGATAATGCTTAATTGTATGAAGAAAAATATATTTGAAAATGATAAAATTCCTGTTAGTGGCGAAATATTCAACATTCTCTTAAAACATAAAAATGTAGTGATTGAGAAAATTTTAAGCTCAAACCTTGTACCAGAAAAAGAATACATACAGGATCAAGATGAATGGGTTATACTTTTAAAAGGCGAAGCTAATATTTTAATCGATAATAAAAATATTCAGCTAGTCCCCGGCGATTTTATTTTTATCAAATCGGGAAACCCTCATAAGGTACTAAAGACTTCATCAGGTACAACCTGGCTTTCCGTACATATTTATTGACGAGCGTATGTAGAAAGAATTGTTTCTATGGAGTTTACATCCATGCTGATTTTTGAAGCGATTTCATCTGCAGACCAGCCCATTTCACCTAACCGCACAATCATTTTTCTTTTATCATTTCCAATATTTTTTGAAACTATTTTTTCTGCATCTTTAGCGGTGGAAGTGATTCTTTCGCTGTAGTCTGACGCATTGATTAAATCGGTCAATTGTTTAACTTTAGATTCAGCATCATGTTCGATTTTTTCAATCGTCATTACGCTGTCGCTCATAGAGATTCTCAATTCTTCAAAACGTTTTCTCAACGTGTCAATTTGTTTTTTCCGGTTTTCAATATCATCGATAAGGTCTTCAATCTCAAGAAATTTCTTTTGAACATCTTCAATTTCACTTTCATGTTTTTTTAACGACTCCATCTTGACTTCCATGGAATCCATTTGACCTTTCAGTGTTTTCGATCTGTCATCAATGAGTTTAAACGTAGTCGATATAGAATCGATACGACCTTCAACTGAATTTACAGATTTTTGATGTTCTGCAATAGTCTCAATGACATTTTCAACAAGCGTATGCTGGTGAACAAATTCTTCCAAAATACCGTCAAGTTTGGCGCGATACTCGTCAACCTGATCCTGGGCGTTTAAAATATCATCTACTTTATTTTTAACCTGCGCAATCTTTTCGCCCTTCTCTTCTATTTCATCGCGAATGTTTAATATCATTTGAAGCTGGTCTTCAAGCTTGTCTACCTTTTCTCGTTTTTGCGCCAGCATCATAAGTTCTGCGTCTAACTTTAAACGAACCTCTTTGAGCTCATCTACACGTTTATAGATTTCCTGAATATCAGAATTTTTTGCTTCGGCATCATTTAGTTTGTTTTCCAGAAGCTGAATAACTTTTCTTACATTTTCTGTACTTTTTTCGGCTTTGTCAAGAACCTTCATCTCATCTTTTAACTGATTAAATGCGCCCTGAACAGTCATAATTTCTTTGGCGGTTTGTTTGGTTTCTTTATCAATTTTATTAAATAATTCTTTTTTCTCATGAGTAAATGAAGCAATCATTTCTCGTGTTGATTCTTCAACATTTTGAAACTCTGATCTCAAGTTAGAAACTTCTTTTTCAATTTTCTGAAGCATGCTTTCTGAATTTGTATGCATCATTTCTGTAGTTTTTTCAATACGATCATCCATTTCCATATTAAAAAGTTGAAGCTGTTTTTCACTAAGCTGCTTCATTTCTTTTTCAAGTTTTGATCTTTCCGCCTGTAGAACATCCAATACAGAATCATGTTTACCTTGAATTTCTTTTTTAATTTCGCTGAAGCGTGAAGACATTTGCTGCATTTTTTCAAATGCTGAATCTTCTTTATCCTGCATTTTCAATTTAAAGGCAGATAAAAGTTCCGAAAGGTTTTTTTCATTTTCTTCCGTCCAGCCTTGAGATACTTTTTCTATTTCAGAAACTTTGTCGTTAATGGTAGAATCAAAACCTTCCAGTAAATCAGTTCTTTTCTTCTCCAGCTCTAGCAATCCCTTGTGAACGCTTTCGCGAGCTGTTCTTGTCATATTTTCAAACTGGGTTTCCCATTTTTCCGCCGATTGTGAAAAAAGAATTTCCTTTTCTTGCATTTTTTTCATTACAGATGAAGTTTCATCATTCCACTTATCCATAAGATGCTTTTGCGAATCTAAAAGGTTTTTTTCAATATTTCCCAGTTTATTGTAAAGTGGAGAAACTTTGTTTTCAATTTCTTCGGCTGAATTTTCGCGAAGTAAGGCAATCTCAGATTCAAGACTTTCAATTTCTTTTGCCACATTTACAAGTTTTCCAGCTAAATCTTTTTCAAACATTTCAGACATGTCTTTAGCCGATTTTTTCATTTGCTGAACATAACCGGATAAATCATCCTGAATTTGAGTTTTAACGGTCGAAATATCACTGGTTAATTTTTTAAATCTCTCTTCACTTTCTGATTCTAATGTACGAATTTGCAGTTGAACCCGATTAAACTCATCCTGATACTCTTTAACGTCAGAAACAAATTCTTCATAGGAGTCTTTAAAAACTTCTTCAGCTCGCTGCTGAACTGATGTAATGGCCTTATTAATTTGATTTTGAAGATCCTGCATCTCATCTGCGCTGAGATCTTCAATTCTAGCCAGGGCGCCCTCAACTGCCGTATTTAAACCGGCAATGAGTTCATTTACTTCTTCAGCTGCAATTGCAGATTTGTTATGGATGTTATCAATACTTTCATTATATACCAATTGAAAATTATCCATTTTTTCCTGGAATTTCAATAGATCATTTTCTGTTGATTTTATAAATTCAATCTTCCTGTTTTCACTTTCGTCAAAAACCTTGTCTACGGCATTTCGTATAGATTTTTCAAGTGAACTTTTTGTTGTCTCTAAAATCTGTTCGCCTTGAATGGTTTTTTCTTTTATTTGATTTATTGCACGATTAAAAACATTGTCAAGATCACTTATTTTTGTATTAATTTTTTCTATTTCGTTTTGGGAAAAACCGTTAATTTCTTCTTTTTTCTTTTGAGACTCATTATGGATTTCTTTTACCGATGTTGTCAATGCCAGTTTCAGTTCGTCAACCATTCTATTGATTTTTTCTTCATTATCAAGACTATTACGTACAATCAACTGCTCTGAAGTTTTAACGCGGTTTTCAAAACCATCCATTTTATCGTAAAAACCGGCAACCTTGTTTTCGACGGCATCAATAATTTTCTGTTTACCTGAATCAGTTTCTAACTGAATTTTTTCAGCTGCCTTCTGTACAGCTTCTTCAAGTTCGAGAATTTGATCTTTAAGAACCTGATCAGCCTCGTGAACTGATTCTTCAAGAGAAGAGCTTCCCTCTTTAACAATATTTTGAATTTCGTTTATTCTGTTTTGCAGCCCTGCAACTTCAATTTCTATCGTCTGACTTATTCTATTTTTGCCGATTTCTGTTTCTTTATGAATACTCTCCGAAGCAACTTGAATCTGATGTTCCAATGTCGCAACTCTTTCTCTCAGGGTTTGGTCAGAATTTTGAACAGATTCTTCAATAGTTAAAACACTTTCATTTACTTCTTTATTAAATTCATCAATTTTTATCTGTAAACTGCCAATTTCATTTTCTATTACTTTAACGACTTGTTTTTTGCCCGATTCGGTTTCTAATTTAATATTCTCCAACGCTTCTTGAATTGCATCTTCAATGGCGGAAACCTGTTCATGAAGTGCATGATCTGAGCCTTGAACAGTTTCTTCTATTGTGAAAGCGCCTTCTTCAATCATTTTGTTAAAAAGTTCTATCTTTTGTTGCAGAGAGTGAAACTGTTCTGAAGTAAAACTATGGATTTCATCTTTTTTAGATTCTGCTTCATCGATCATTTGTTGAATCGATGCCTGAACAACGTTTTTAAAGTTTTGTACCATCTCGTTTAAATCACTTTCATGAACTTTCAAGTTGTCTTTTACGTTGGTACTATTTTCATCGTACAGAAGTTTAAACTGATTAATTTTTTCATCAAAACGGGCGAGCTCCAATTGAGCGCTTGTGCTGATTTCAGCTTTGATTTTTGCGGCTTCCGAACCTATTATATTTACAGCAGAATCAACAACATCTTCAATATGTGACAGTTTAGCTTCAATTTCAATATCTCTTTTTGAACCAACATCTTCAAGAATGTGTAAAGACTCGGTATATGTTTTTTGATACGCTTTAAATTTTTCTTCAAGAACGCCTATTTCAGCATTAACAAACTCTCTGAACTCCGATTTCTGCCGTTGGGCATCTTCCATAATATCAGAAGAATTTTCTTCCATAAATGTGGAAATTTGGGCCAGCAAACCCTTGATAGTTTCTTCCTGCTCGCCAAGGTTGATGCCAATATCGCCTGCATTATTTAAAAATAATTTATTGAGTTCGTTAAATTTTTCTTCAATATTTTGAAATTGCTTTGTAAAAAAGTCGATAACATGTTCTTTTCTGGCATCAGTTTCACTATAGAGTAGACTAAGGGCATTTTCAACTCCAGATTCAAAACCGCGCATCTGATCGCTAAAAAACTGACGCCCCTTATTGGTCTCATTACTTATATCTTTAACGCTGGATTGGTAAATATTTTCAAAACTATCCAGCTTCGATTTAATCGTTAAAAGTTGTTCGCCAACAAAGCCTGTAAGCTTTTCACGCTCTTTTGTTAAATGACTGTTCATTTCATGGATGGCCTGTTGTGCTGAATGTTTATAACCTTCCATGATATTGATAAGATTATTTTCATTTTCCCTAACGCGCGCAGTTAAAGTACCCGAATTTTCATTGAACAGTTCATGAAAATAGTCTATTTTTGTTTTAACTTTATCAAATTCATTGTCTACAAAACTCAGCAGTTGATCTTCTTTTTCATTTGCCTTGTTTTCAATGATTTTTACTGAGCTTTCGATAAGTCGTTCAAATTTAGAAAGTCGTTTTTCAATTTCGGCTTCTTCTTTATGGATAGTTTTTTCAAATAAGTTTACCTTTTCATCAAACTCAAGTTGCTTTTCGGCAGAAATTTCCTCAACCTGTGAAATTACTTTGTTTACAAAGTTTTCAAATTTTCGAAAACGTTCATCTTCTTTAGATTCATTTTTTTGTATATTTTCGAAAAGTAAAGATGACTTATTATCTATTGCTTTTACAAAAACCGTCATCTGATTTTCAGAACGATGAAAAACTTCTTCTAGATATAATTCAATCTCAGATCTTTTCTTGTCTGATTCATTATTTATAGTTTCAAGCGACGATTTAATGGCAATCTGAAGACGCGCAAGATGTTTTGCCAATTCTTCTTCCTGATTATTTACCTGTTTAAAGATATTTTCTTTTGTAATATCATATATTTTTTCAAAGGAATCAATTTGACCTTGAATTTTTGAAGCTTCCTCTTTAACAGATCGAATAAGTTCGTCTTTTTTTGCAAGGGTATCGTAATCAAGAGAGTTAATTTGATCGCGGATCTTGTCAGTTTCATTTATAAAGCTTTGAAATAGTACATTTCTTTCTTCATCCATATCACTACGAATTTTTTCAAATCTTTTACGTAACTCATCATCAGTACGCGCAATCGACTTGTTTAATGATTCTAATTGATTCTGATTATCCATTAGCTCATTTTGAAATTTATGTTTTAACTGCTCAATAACGTCTGGCAAATGAACGGTTAAAATTTTCTCATTTTCATTAATACGTAAATCAAGCTCATCCAGAATTGAAAATCTGCTATGAACTTCTTTTTCAATGGTTGCTGTAAGACCTTTTGCGCTTGTTCTAAGAGAATTCTCCAGATCTTTGTAACTGTCTACGATCTTTTGAGACAATACACCATGTTTTTCAAGCAGTTCATCTCTTAATTTTTTTTGATACTCATGGGTCTCTGATGAGACACTGCTTAGTTTTTCTTCAAGAAGACGAACAACCTCTTCAGACTTTTCACCAATTGCCTTTTGAAACGTTTTTACCATTTTTGAGGCATCTTGATCTACATTTTTAATATACTCTTGAAGATTTTTTATTTTCTTCTGATGTTGGTCAATCCGGTCAAGAGATTCGTTTATATATTTCACCTGATCTTTAACAGAGTTTGTAGTAAGCTCCAGCGACTGCAATTCCCCATCCATTTCAAGCAATGAATTGCGACTATTTTGAACGTCAGAAACTGAATCTTTAAGCTGACTGAGTTCATTCTTAAGCTCGCCAAGATACTTATCCGAACTCATGAGCAATAGATCAAGCTGGGTGCCTGCATCTTTTAATTCTTCTTTTTTTTGAATTGCGATATCGATAAGCTCTTTTTGTCCCCTTTCAATCAAGGTCTTAAGCTTTCTTAAATTGATGTTCGATTTATCCAATCTTCGAAGTAAAATAGTTATAACTACCGAGGCCAAAAACGGTATGGATAACTCAATCATTATGTCACATTTACAAAGATTTCTGCATTTACAACCCTTTTTTTATATTCGAGTAACTTAAAGCGTAACTTCTCAATAATCAGGCAGGGCATTGTAAATTTTTTCAGCCTGAATTTTCATTAAATTGGTCAGGTAGGGTATTTGATTGGTGCCAGTCAGTCGATCCTGCAAATAATCAAGAAATGAAATA
>Ga0224495_10000455_pt1 | contig 32957 bp, 21 predicted proteins | sample SF_Jul11_sed_USG_FD_168128 | JGI IMG/M metagenome (GOLD analysis project Ga0224495, IMG submission 168128) | Sediment microbial communities from San Francisco Bay, California, United States - SF_Jul11_sed_USGS_4_1 | ecosystem: Environmental > Aquatic > Marine > Sediment | place: USA: California... | reverse complement strand
TAACAGGTTGAGGATATTTTTAATCTTTCGAGAATCATTATCACTGATCAGAACCAGAGCCAGTTTGGCATCTTTTTCTTTAAAAAGAGAAATGAATCTGCCTGCAGAGGAATCAGATTGTGATAGCTCTTGGATTTCGTCGTCCAGACACACCAACACGCCTAGATCATCTTTATTTGGACCCTTTTTACGGATGTTTTCGACAGAGAAGGAAAAATCATAGAGTTTTTCCTGATCTTTTCCGGCATAGATCAAGCTGTTCAGAGCAGCGTTTTTAAGATAGACGTCTTCAATTTGGTTTAAGAAAGAGGGTTTGTAGAGTTGTTCCTCTAATCCTCGAAAACCTCTTCCCAAGAAGTTCTGCCATGCATGTTTATAATCCTCTCCTTCTGTCCAAACCTGCACCCAACATTTCCTCTCTTTTTCATGCACTGTATCCAACGGATAAAGATGAAAAGTGGGACTTCTCTCCGCACAATCGATAAAAACCGTGTTCAAAGCCTTCTTAGCAAAATAGGTGGATAGCTTTCCCTTTCGGTAGGTCTCGCTCTCAAGAAGTATGAATTTTGCTATGTCTTTTGATGCCTGTGCGAGCTGCTTCCTGATTCGATCGAATGAGAGAAGTCTTTCTCTTAGGTCTGTTTTTGTATCAAAACAGAGTTGGGATAACTCTTCATCTGATAATGTATCTTTTAGAATTCTGCGAATCCCGAATTCCAGGATGGTGCCCACGACGAATGTCTCGGCTGTGGTGGCCTGCATCCGGGTGGATCCGGTGATGGCTTGAGGTCCGGTGGTCAGATTGATCTTGGTGATGGCCGGATTTTCGATCACGGCTCGGCTTCTGTCAAAAGGCACGAGCACTTCATCTGGGTTGTTGTAGATGAAGTACAGATGGTTTTTAGCCTCATCGATTGTGTCCTCGGTCAGACGTCCATAGTGTTCCGATGCAGCCAGTATAGCCCCGATCACAGACGATGTTTCTCCTCCTTCGGTGATGCAGAAGACAACATCCCCCCTTTCCACCCCATGATTCTGAAGCTGGAGTTTTCCCACAAGCTGCAGGTCTTCGAATCCTTCCAGAGCACTGATGAGCGCCCGGTCGCCGCCAGTCATTTCGCCGATAAGGCGGTCTTCAGTATCATCGGGTATGGATGTTTTCAATCTCTTCCAGAAGGGGCTTTTTTTTATTCCTCTCCAGAAAGGACGCCAGATTGAGCTTTCCATCTGCTTGGCCAATCGACCCGTGGATCCACAGCCGTAGATAAAGATTTTTTTCCGTTTCGCAATGGCTAGGCTTACAGATTGAACAGCCTGGCAGAGCAACGCTGTGTCTTCGGCCATCTCGCGAAATTTTTTAAAGGTATCTTCATCCACCGAAAAAATCTGCTCCAGTCCTTTTTCCACATCGTCTTTTATGGTGAAACTCAGGTTCCATGTCCGGGGATGGCGTTGTTCGGTAAGGAGGGTGTGAAGATGGAATTGTCTTTTGTTGAGAACATAATCAGAAGACTGAGGAGTCGGCTTCATCTTCAGAAGAGATAGGATGTTATTCTCTTTCCTGTTCAACTATAAATTCCCTTCATTTGAATGCCTTTTCCCAAACTGCCAACTTATTATATGAATGCATGCTTGTTCAAGAATCGTCCCGAGACTTTCTTTTGAGTCTTTGCTGGACGCCGTTGTTCTCGAGTTCTCTTATGGCATCGGATGCGATCCATCGGGCGGCCTTGGAATCCATTTGCCGGATTTCGTTGGCGACCTTTAGGGCGGCCCTGTTCAAATTCGGATTCCTCTTCCCGATGTTTCTAAGCGCCCAGTTGACAGCCTTCTTCACAAAATTTCGCTCGTCTGTGGCTCCATGCTTAATCACCGGAAACAAGGCGATGAACGTTTCGTCTTCGGCTTCCTTATCATGCCACGCCAGGCAGGCTATCAGAGCATAGGCGGTCCTCTTGACGAATTCCTCCTCTCGTTTGGACCAGTCATGGATTTTTTTAATAGCAAGAGGAGTTTTTTCGAATAGATTCATACACACCTGATCACAGACGTCCCATGAACTAAAGTCCTTGACCCAGTCCTCCATCTGTTTCTCTGTCAGTTTTTCTGGTTCGCCGATCATTCCGGCCACAATCCTTGCATCAGGTATCCCGGTCTTCCATAATTCGAGTGCAAGCTTGTGATTCTTCTTCAGCTCTTTGGCGATCTTTCGCATGTCTGGGACCGGTACCCCTAATCTTCCTTCGCCAGTAATGGCATAACGTGCCATCCCTTCCAGTTGGTCTGGCCTGGCTTTAGCTTTGAGTTTCTTTAATATCTCATCCACCGAAGCCATGGTTGCTCTCCCTGATTTTTCCTGATTATCCTCCAGAATATCTGAATTAGCATACAACAGGCCCAATGACTGGGTCAAACAGGAGCTACTGCAAAGAAACAGGAAAGGCTGGTTTTGGAATAAAATGTGATTGCGTGGAATTGTTGCTGGCTAGGATAATCTTCTTGCTTCCATGTAGAAACGCTTTTCCCAGGCTTCACCCAGAGAGAATGTTTTTTGAGGAAGGGCACCATCCAGAATGACCGTCTTGAACAGGTCATGTTTGTTCATGGCCGGGAGGTAGAATCCCATGGTTCCTGGTTTTCGAGAGAGTTGGATAACGATCTCGGTCCCATGGACATAGTCGATTTCTTTTGCTCCTTCGTCCTTCAGAAAGGCATCGAGAAAGGACTGGAGGGTACTAACCGGGAGATTGGAGTCGGGATTCATGACCTCAATCATGCCAAATCCAGATGCAGTGACGACGCCGATTTTATGCGGACTTCCCTTTTGCGTGTCGATGGTTCTCTTCATTTCCTCAGCATTTGAAAATTCTGAGTAATGACAGCGATCGGGATAGAATGTTTTCATCTCATCCACCGCATCACGTCCGGCGGCCAGGTCGAACAGGACTCTATGGATGGGCTCAAAGACAAGGGCTTCATCATGAAGATTGACGAGTTCGACCAGAGCATAGCGCAGAGGGAAATTCAAGATCATGTTTGTATCCGAGGCATTTTCCTTGGTCTTTTCCCAGATGGTCTTGGCCGTTGCCAAGGAATGATTGCCGTCTCCCATAGCGAACAAGAGCACGGGAGTCTCTGGTCTCAAATCATACTTCTTTGCAAAAGCTTCAGAGTCAGCCAGCGCCTCAAGACTGCAGAGAATCCCCTCCTCAAGCTTGGGATCGTTTACTCTGTAACCGGAGAGATGTCCAGATTCCATCATCAACGCGAAATCATACAGCTTCTCGATCCGCTCCTTGTTCCGCGTCAAAGGGCCGATAACCGTGTTTTCCGGATCATCGATCAGAACCATTATATGGGGCACTTCTAGAGGTGCTCCCTCCCGGATTTTAACCCGCGGTGGAATCCGCTCCAGGATTGTACCTTCGGTGGCTCGGATTAGACTCGAGGATCCCTTGCGATAGTCGTACTGGTCCAGATCCAAACAGACCATCAAGCCTTTTCGGGTGTGCCCTCCGATTTGCCTCTCAACATAGACGAATCCTTTGGTCTGTTCGAAAAGGCCATGGTTCAAATAACGATTCATGTTATCTCGGATGCGGGCAATTCTCACTTCTGGATCTTTCTCTCCAAGATAAACCTCAGGATAAATCAAATTCAGGGTCGATGGTGCATCGCCAACCAAATCGCTGACTTTCTGCCAGTACTCCGGTTCTGAGGTGTATTGGTCACAGGCAATAACTGCCCATTTTCTGAAGTCGATTCCTGCCTTAGGCAGAAGAATCTCTGGGATGCCGATTGCGATTGATTCATACGTTCTCATGATCCTTCCTTATCGGTTGAACTGCGCAGCATGAGAATGCCACAAGAAAAAATATCATTTAGAGAGTCTGAATGTACCAAACAAGAAAGATACAGTCAATAAAGAAAGGTTTTTTTGGGTTCGAAGCGATTAAATGATTCGATAAAGTATCTTTAAAAAATTTGAGTGGGTCCTTGCAGAATGTGTTGAGCTCGCCCATAGCCATGCTGGAGTAGCTGGCCCTTCCCCTGTCCGCAACCTATGGCGTATACAGTTTCGTTGAACGCACCTTTGAGATCGATACCGGCATGAAGATGCCCAGGCTTGTAGCTTTTCCTGTACTCTCCATAGGCGCCTATGAGTCGCTGCTCAAGCGGCTCAAGACTCTTCCTGTAGGAGTCGTTGAAAGGTGAGGAGAATTCTTTACAAATCGAGTTTGACTTATCTTTGTTTAAAAGGGGCTGAGAATCTCCTACCCGTTGAGATCCTGTTTCTGCAAGGCTTATGTTTGAGTAGGAGATAGGGAAGGTGAGGACTAGAAGAAAGATGAAAAAACAGCTCCAACCGTTTATCCGAGATTCTATGCACCTCATTAACTTGAAGAAACTAGTTTTCATCACATTCCATGAATCTTCACTCTGTCATAGAGTTTAGTTTTCAATGAAGATTCTCCCGTCAAATTTGTCTTTCATGTTATACATCTTCCGTCCAATACCCTACCGTTTATGAAAAGAACGACGAAGGTCTCACCCTGCTCAGATGAATATAAAATAGAAAGCGTTAAAGCATAAAACAGGTTATTTAAGACTATACATTACCTGAATTGCATTTGATTTTTCAACAAGTGATTTATTGCTTTTATCGGAAATTTTTATTATCTTAGATTTAGTCGCAATCATAGAGAGATAAACAGATCCCCCCAGCATTAAAATTAAAGAGTGATCGATCACCCACCGAGGTGTGAAAAATGGAATTAGAAGTGAAAATCAGAGAATATCAGCCTGAAGATTTAGACCAGGTGCTCCTGCTTGTCCGAGAGCTCGAAGCTGAGATGATAGAGAAATTCAAGGATATCAAGATTAAATCTGGAGAAATGAACTACAGAAACCGCTACTTGAAGCCTGAAAACAAGTACAAGACATTTGTTGCCATTGTGAGGGATAAAATTGTGGGATACCTGATGGGATATCCATCCGTTGGTGCTCCCGAGGTCGATAACATGTACGACATTTTACCCGTTTCATCCGGCCGAGTGACGCCAGAGTTTTATCTGCAGATCACTTTTGTATCCAAACCCTACCGAAACCAGGGAATCTCCAAGAGCCTCCACAAAGAGATCATTAAATACGCCAAAAACCAGGGTCACAAAGAAGTCTATGCCTGTATTGCCAAATGGAACACGCCGGAGATCAAAGTCATCAAATCACTGAAATTTAACGTGAAAGATTTAGGTTACAGATACCGTCTGAGCTTAAAATTATGAGGACGTTCCATTAAGTACCGCTCTAAAAGTCCCGTTAATTCTCCACCCTTATTTCTACCGATGAGCTTTTTACTCTCTGTTTTCCTCTGATGGCAGCAGCTGTAATCATATGATTACCAGGCCTGAGGTTCCAGTAAAGACTAAAGGGATAAGAGGCTTCACCTATCTTCTGGTTGTTTATCCGCCACTCCACTTTGTCTATCTCTATATCCCTGGGAATCGATGTTTTGAACTTGATCCTTTGGAATTCCTGGCGAAGAGTGGGGTCTATCTTGAAAACGTCTCTATTTTGGGGGAATGCGATTCTGAATTCATCCTCTCGAAGAACCGGAAAATCTTTCGGCATTCTGTTCCTGTTGTGGACATGGCAGTATTCCTTGGGCTCTGTTCCTTCAATGAAGATGTCCTCCATGGCCCCAGGACAATGTTCTGTGGCAAGATTTCCAGAGAGAGGGCAGATTTTGGCTTTAATCATATCCCCAGCTTTGGCAAACTTGACCTCAGATTTTCTGTTTTCCAGAAGGAGCATGATGTCCTTGAAAAGAGGTCCACATCCGGTCACTCCAGAGATATTATGCATGGATTTTGAATCAAAATTTCCCACCCAGACGCCGACGGTATATCTTGGACTGTATCCAACCGTCCAGTTGTCCCGAAAGTCTACGGTGGTTCCTGTTTTAACCGCGCAGTCAAAAGGCAGATTTAATGGTGAGATGTAGCCAAAAGCAGGAACCCTCGCGTCCCTGTCTGCAAGAATATTCGTGAGGACAAAAGCAATCTGGGGAGAAAATATCCTGCGAGGTCTTTCTTGCTTGTTCCAGGTGATTTCATTCTGTTCTGTGTCGGAACATTTGAGTATGGTTTTTTCCCCGATGTAAATGCCTCCTCTTGCGAGCGCTGAGTAAGCCCTGGTCAGCTCCAATAGAGTGACCTCTCCATTGCCCAAGGTCAGTCCGACTCCGTAATGCCTCGGGCTTTTGTCTAGGCTTTCGAAACCCACTTGCTTGAGTCTTTGGTAGAGAAGGTCCGGTCCTAGCCTATCAAGAAGGGATACGGCTGGGACATTGTAGGAACAAGCTAAGGCCTGACGCAGGCGCACCTTCCCGTGAAATTTCAGATCATAATTTCGTGGCGAATATCTTCCCTCTGGAGTCGGGAAATGGAGATCTCTGTCCTCCAAAATTTCTGCTGCGGTCATCCCTCTCTCCAGGGCCAGGCCGTAGGTGAAAGGTTTGAGCGTGGATCCAGGTTGACGCAGGGAAACAGCGCCGTTGACCTGCCCGTCGTGACGGTCATCAAAAAAATCTTTGGAGCCGACCATGCTCAGGATATCTCCGCTAGCATTGTCCATAACGATGACCGCAGCGTTGGTGATGCCTTTATTTTCCAAGGACTCGATGTGATCTTTGACCAGAGTTTCGACTTTCTCCTGCAGGGTGTAATCGCATGTGATTTGAATTTTGCTTAAAGCCTGTCTCTTAGACTGCGGGATCTGTTGGAGGATGAAATCACAGAAATGTGGTGCTCGGAAATTTTTCCGTGCCGATATGAGCTTTAAAGATTCAGCCTTTGTCCTCTCCCATGTGTCCGCAGAGATATAACCTTGCTTGAACATTTGATAGAGGATGTGTTCTTGTCTTTCTTTGGCTTGTCTGAAGTGTCGATAAGGATTGAGAGTTGAGGGGGAACGGGGGAGCCCGGCAAGAAAGGCCGCCTCCGCCAGGCTCAAGTCTGCGGGAGGTTTGTCGAAATAAAGCCTAGCGGCTGCATCGATGCCATAGACTTGGCTCCCGTAAGAGATACGGTTTAAATATTGAGTCAGGATTTTGTCCTTGGATAGAGTCCGATCAAGCCGAAGGGCTAGCCAGGATTCATGAATCTTGGAGTAAATTGTGCGGCGGCTGTGGTAGACGTTCCGCACGACCTGTTGAGAAATCGTGGATGCTCCAGAAACCACCCGTCCGTATCGGATGTTTTGATACAGAGCCCGGGTGATGGCGAGCAGGTTGACTCCTGGATGGAGATAAAAGTATCGGTCTTCTGCCACCACAGTGGCTTGCAGGAGGGCGGGAGAGACTTCTGCGAGTTTGACCCATCGACAGCGGCCTCCCTCGTCTGACAAAATCTCTCTGAGCAACAGGCCGTTTCGGTCCAGCAAAGAAAGCGAGACAACTGGAGCGGGTTTGAGTCTTCCCTTAGGGAAAGGGAGGTACAAAGACACAGAGAGGAAAACCATGATTGACAGTGCTGCCAGCAAGGCCATCTTTTTCATTTTTTTGATCATTATCTATTTGAGGATTTTGATCGTGAGTTCACCGCTCCGTCCAAAGACTTCTGGTGCATACATTTCTTCGATTTTTGTTCCGGGTGCATGGAAAGTTCCGTAGGTTAAGGCCCGTACAAGATAACGATGGGTGTGGATTCCAGGAGCTAAGGAATCGGCGAAGAGGAGCACCCGATCGTCTCGCATCTCGATGTGATTGAACCCGCGCCACCATTTCCGTTGTCCTCTTTCTGCTGATTCTTCCATCTGCCTCTGTCGCTCTTCACTCTCTGTCAGGAAGGTGGGATTAACGGCTTCAAATCCGGCTGGAAGAGGATCCTCCAGGACCACGAAAAGGCTTTCTTGCGGCAAGATCACTTGCAGTGTCACTACGGCTAGCGTTCCTGCTTGGATCGAATCCAGTGCCTTACCGTCCAGTGTTGAGATTTCTTTCATGATGCTGAACCCTTCATCCCGGGGCAATAACTCCCTCTTGGGGGCATAAGTCATCCTGGCCTGGTAATAAAGTCTTCCCTTTCCTGTCTTCTTGATTTTCAGAGGGACTGGTATCCCGGGCTCTAATTCTCCTAGGAATCGTTCAGTCTTCTCCACTTGATTTCTCAGTTTGATCGATTCTTCCAGCAGGCGTTTTCCTTCGAGAGAAACCTCGATCTTGAAGTCGGGATCGATTTTTTCATATTTCTTGTAGAATTCACTCAAAGCATAGAAGACATAAAAGTTTTCCTGGGTGGTTGCCCATGTCCCGGCTTTTCTACGTTCCACGAGCCAACGGGCCACAGAAGAAAGGAGAGGATTGTCCTCCTCGACCTCGATCAGACCCTGAAGGATGAGGGCAGTAGTCCGGTTGTTTGAAGAATAAATCCAGCGGCCTTCTCTGCCTTCATCGTCCTCAAAATGGGCGCTGGTCGGCGAGACTTTGACTTTATTCATCAATTCCTGGATGAGAGTGTTCTGGGCGTTTGTGGAACCTTTCCCCTTATTAAGGGCTTTGAGCAGGAAGATTTTTCCAGACAGCGAGAGGAGTTCTCTCTCTACAAATAGTTTTTCCGCATAAGAAGGCTCGGGTTGGCTAAGCAGAGCCAAAGAGTAGAGGGCAAAGGCCTGAATGGTCTTCCAGGCTCTTTGGCCGTACGGATAGTCTTGCCTTTCCACTCGTCCATGCATCAAGTTTTTTAAATACTGGGTGAGTCGGTCCAAACATCCTTCATCCACTGCAAAGTTTGCACTTTTGGCCATGACCAGCGCAAAAGCTGCATAACAGGAGTTAAAAGGCGAGTCGTAGGAAGAGTCTGGCCAGAGGCCGAAACCTCCGTTCTCTCTCTGGTAGTCATAGATTTCTTTGAGGTTTTGTTGGACATGATCGTGCATCTCTCCAGGGGAGAGATGGCTCAGACTGAAATCAGAAAGCACTTCCTTTGCCACGATGTAAGGCAGTATAGAAGAAAGGCGTTGTTCGAGACAGAGAAAAGGATAATCTGTGAGGAAATCCACGCTTTCCCTCAGCTCGGAGAGTGCACTGGCCGAGGCAAAAAATTCGATGCGGCTTTCTTCGGGATAGACATCCTCTGGTGTGCGTATTTTTTCCTCAGTGGATTCTGTGGTCTCTCCGAAAAGCGCCACGGTTTCTCTCGGCCGAGGCAGCTTCAAGGGAAGGAAAATTTGCAGGCCATCGGTTTCCTCTCCCATTTGAGCTCGGAACTCAAATTCGGCCCTTCCTGGTTTTTCCACCTTGAAAGGAAAAAGGACTTCTTGGCTCTCTCCAGGAGAGAGAGAAATTTCCCGGGCGTTGATTTCTTCCTTTAAAAGGATACCTTTGGCTAGACACTCTAGGACAACCACCGCCTTTTTTGAGGTCTGATTGTGGATGACCACACCGCCTGAAAACTCGTCACCCACTCGAGCAAAACGAGGAAGAGCAGATTGGAGGAGGAGGGGCTTTGTGACTTTAAAGGTTGTTTCTGATCGTCCGAACCGAGAATCTTGGGTTTGGGCAACCGCCATCACACGAAAAGTGGTCAGATTATCCGGCAACGTGAAGCTCACACGGGCGTTGCCCTCATCATCGGTCAATAGCGAAGGATCCCAATGGGCCGTGAATCTGAAGTCCCCTCTTAGCTCAATCTCAGAAAGAGACTGAGCAAAAGCCGTTTTCATCGTCTCTCCCAAGCCTCCTCCTGCCTCTTCGCCCTTTTCGCCAAAAGCCAGTTGCTCTAGAACAAAAGGCCTCGAATCCGATGTATGAACGGCCAAGAACTTTTGACTGTAAAAATGGGAGAAAGGATCGGGAGTTTGATAGCCAATGAGGTTCAACACTCCCACATCCACCACGGCCAGGGCCAGGCTGGCCTTGGTGCTGTTTCTTTTCCAATCTTTCACCTTTAGATCGAGAGAGACTTCCTCACCGGGTTTGTAAGCATTCTTAGTTTTGAGGATATCGATCTCAAGACGTTTTTCTGAGGGGTCCACATTGAGTTTGGCATACCCGATTTTAAAAGAAGGCTTGCCCAGGTCTTGTGTGTTATCTTCGACTTTTGGAGCGGTTCGGCCTTGAACAAGGAGCACGGAGACATACACATTGGGGAGGTAATCGGAGCGTATCGGGATTGCGATCTGGCTCGAGCTTCCGATGATTTCTCGGATTTCGCTGTGCAAGACGAATTCCCTCTCAACGGTGATCAAGGCATTGGCGCGTTCATACGGGGATTTCACCAATATCTTTGCCACATCCCCAGGTCGATAGTTTGAACTATCCACAATCAATTCAACAAAATCCTCGTCTTGTCTCTCCCAGGGAATGTAATCTTCTCCTGTAACATAGAAATACGTCTTGGTTGTTATCGTATTGCCCCGGCTGTCTTTTCCCTCTGCCTCGAGGAGATAGAAGCCCGCTTTTTTAGGGATAAAGTCGAGCTGTTGAGGTTCCTTTTTTGATTCAATCGTCCGAGCCTCGATTTCCGTATCCACCTTCTCGCTGACCCAATGGAATATGCCTCCAATCCCAGACTTTCTCACCGAATGCCACTCTCGTTGGAGGAGTTTCAGGCGTATCTTTTGTTTCGGTTCTATCTGGCCGTCAGATTTGACCGTGATCACTCGGACAGCCATTCCCTCTCCCTTGGGCAGAAAGGTCGTACTTGGTTGCAAGCCTATGTAATACTCTCCTTGATGAACAAGGGTCTGGATGCGGTTAGAAATGCTGCGTCTGCTCGGCCCTTGGACCGTAGCCTCCAGCGAGGCAAACACGGAATTCTTCTCTCCTTCTGGCAGCAGTTTCGCCGATATCTTGAGTTTTCCATCTTCATCCAGTATGGATTCACCAGAGGAGAGAAGACGGCTGTCTTCTTGTCCGTAGCGTTCCCAGCGGTCGATTTGATTTCCGAAGATGAAATCCTCGTGTCCTGGTGGATTGAAAAAGGCAGGATTGAGTCTCAGATGCCAGGACACTTTTTGAGAGGCCATGGCTCCCCCGTATAGATAACTTGCCCTCACCTCTGCATCGTAGGTGTTTCCGAAGATGTACTCTTCTTGTGCCGATCGCAGATGCACTTCGAATTCAGCAGGCTTGAATGCTTCGACTCGGAAAGATGAGAACAGGGTTGATTCTTTTCCATCCTTGGTTAGAGGAGAAATGGTCACCTTGATCTCATAGGAGCCCAATGACGCCTCGGGTGTGGTTTCGATGTCCAGGTCAAACGAACCGAAAGCGTCAAGAGTGACTTTTCTCTTGAGCAGGCTTTTATTGAAAGGATCTAACACTTCGCACTCGACCTGTTCAATCGAAGGCATTTTCCACTCTCCCTTTTCTCGTTTCCTGATGATGCTTTTGATATGAACGGTCTCTCCTGCCCTGTAGAGGCCTCTGTCCGTAAAAGTATAGCCCTCAATCTCTACCGGCTGTGGATTCCAGTCAAAAGGGATGTTAAAGCGATAGGGGGAAAAACCCGTATCCCATTCGGAACTTAAAAAGGCAAAATCTTTTCCTTTGGTGGCAAAAATCCACTGTTGAGGTTGGGACCATCTGCTTTTGCTTTTGATCCCGAGGATTTTCCACCCCGGGGTTTGAACCGTTCCTCTCTCGTCTGTTTTTCCCCGCCAAAAGATTTTATTGGAATCATCTCTGATCTCGATCGCCACTTCGGCTAGAGGATTGCCGGATTGAAGCTCTGTGATCCAGATAAGATTGTTCTCCGGAGAGAATTTGGCCGAAAGGCCGAGTTCAGTGACTTGGAGCATGGCTTTGGGATACCGGGTCCATTTGTCCTCTAGAAAGGTGTCCAGCTGAAGGAAGATGGTGCCGTATTTCGCGGGGAAAAATTCTGCCAGGTTAAGAGGCAGAACATCTTTCTTGTTCCGTGGAATATTAAGTTCGAGTTTCTTTTGAACGCTGAAGAAATCTTTTTTTACAAGTTTTTCACTAGACCAGAATATTTTTTTGTTGGCAAGGAGGGGAAGGATATCTTCCTTCCCCAAACGGGTAGCCTCGAAGAGAATTTCCGGGGTGTTGAGGACATACAGTGGGTAATTCAAGTCGCTGTAGGCTTCCAGGATCTTGTGTCCGGAGTTCATGGATAGGGAAGCTGGATAAGAGGCTGTGGCAAATTCCAGCGGGATTTCTTTGGCGAGTTTATTGCCGAAGATGTCCTCTAGTTCAGAGCCTATCCATAACTTGTAGTGGATTTCAGGTTGGAGGGAGAGACTAATCCATAAGGTCGAATCCCCATGGTCCCATTCTAGATAGTAATCTGGGATTGTAATCTCTGGCTCGAAACGAATTTTTTGGACGAACTCCTTGTAGGGAACGGGATTGGAAAATGTAAATTGGAGAGAATCATAGGGGTTGTGGTTTTCATCGGCGCCAAAGGAGACAAACTGGAATGTCGTGTAGGTTTCAAAAAAGAATGAGAACGGCTTTTCCATTCCCAAAGACCCTTGCTTACCTGGAAGCCCTTCTTCGATTTCCATGACATATTTGGAATCTAGCTCGAGTTTCTCTTTTGGCTGGAGAAGGAGTGTGTTCTCGATTGAGGCTTCGATCCCATCTTCTTTTAACGACTCTTCAGAAGGAGTCTTAAGGGAAAAATTAATGGGAATTTTAATGTTATCCTGTCCGACTCTCATGAGGGAAAAAAAGTTTTTGGCTTTTTGGATGGGCTGGTTGAAAATCAAAAGAACTTCTGTGTCAGGCCTTACCCATTTTTGTTCATGGCGAGGAAAATGTCTGATAAGGCGAGGGCGGATGGTCTGGAATGTCCAGGAAAAATCCTCCTTCAGAGTAAAACCTTCATAAGATTTTGTGCCGGCTGGGATGGTTACTTTGATTTCGGTCGAAGAGGGAAAAGGCTTATCCGGAGTGAACGTAAGAGTCTTTGGGTTTAGCCAGCGATGTTTCCCGGCAAAAGAGGGATCAAGTTGCATCAAACGTGAACCTCTGCCTTGGGGAAGCGCCTCTAAAGGAGCCATCGAATGGTCGAAGATGATCACGAGAGTATCGGCTTCGTGAGGATCTTCGGTGCTTCCCTTGGGACTCGCATAGGTGACAGAGAGGTCTCCGGTTTGAGCTTCCATCCCAGGTGGAGATCCGTTCTCTTTTTTCGACTTGCATCCTGATGGAAGGATCAAAGGTAGCGTCATCATGACAATAAGACAAATAATACTTTTTTCTTTCATTTTAATGCCCTTTTTTAGGAGTGAATGGGAGTATAAAAATGGGATGATTAAAAGGAAGACTAAGGTGGTGACTTTCAACAATCAGTTGTATATCATACGAAAATTCATGGGTCAACAAATGGCTGCATTTAAACTTTCCTGCACGACGCAAAACTTGAAGTTTTAAAAATATTTTCAGAGTGAAATAAGTATAATTCGTTGGAGGATGAAACAGATCCATGAGTTCAAGAAATCATGAGAGGAGATACAAATGATCCAACTCGTCGAAAAGAACGATATCACTCCCATTTGTCCCCACTGCAACACGTTGCTCAACACGATTGCGTTCCGTGAACTCCGGAGATTTTTTGGCAGGCGATATATCTATTTTTGTTCGGGCTGTCAAAAGGTTTTAGGGGTTTCTCACAGGAAGGGCTTCTGGATGGGTTAAGATGAGAGAGGAACCATAAAATTCGCCCCTCATAAATAGCCTTGCCTTCGGATAAAGAGGTAACAGAATATACCAAAGACAATCTTCGCTGCATAGAAAATCCAAGACAAGCTGCCAAGGGATATGAAGTAAGGCAGACCGAAGAGGAGAACTATTACTCCCAACAGCATGAATTTGACCTTTAATTCCCCTGATAGAAAGGCCAAGATAAAAAAGACGATAACCAGAAAGTTTATGATAATGCTGTAAGGGGTCGACATGATTCTACTCTGTTGTAGTCTCTATTATATTCGTTCTTAATTTTTTTTGAAGCCCTGTTTCTGCTTTACTTCTAATTATCGTACCAGTGGTCCTGAAGGATGGAGGTAGACTTGGTGAATTGCTGTCCATTAACAGAAAGAACAAAACGATATTCACCCAGAGGAGCAGCGGTGTAAACGAAGTCGGGGTCCATCCGTGTTCGAAAATCACGGCCAGCAAAACGCTCCATCCGTTCCTTCATCTGCTTTTTTTCCTCCTCTGTTCGCTCTCTCCGCACTGTCATATTCCAGACCACGGTGTTGATCCCAAGATCTTTCTTTCCCTTGATTTCGTTGATGAGCATGTTACCCTTGTAGACCGTGATCTTAACATCCCCTTCGGGCTTCTGCTTCAGATAATAGTAGACAACAATGCCATTGGGTTCGCTCTCTCCATTATAATTGGAGGAGCTGGATGCGTTGAATGTATTGTTGACCCATCTTACCTTGGATTCAATGTTGAAAAGATGGACATCCTTCTCGAGCATCTCTGGCGTCAATTCTTCCAGGGGAGAAATGTCGGCAATAAATATCCCTCGGCCATGCGTGGCCACCACAAGGTCGTTTTCACGAGGATGTATGGCAAGATCATGGACGGGCTGAGTGGGCATGTTGTTCTTCATCCTGGACCAGTTCTTGCCACTGTCTGTCGAGACATATACTGCAAATTCCGTTCCCACAAACAAAAGATTGGGATTCCTGTGGTGTTCCCTGATGACATTGATGGGCTCGTCAGGAAGATTGGAGGCAATCGATGTCCAAGTCTCTCCATAGTCTGTGGTTTTGTACAGAAAAGGCCTGAAATCGTCTCTTCTGTATCCGGTATAGCTGACATAAGCCGTTCCTGAATCATGATGTGATGCGACCACCCGGCTTACCCAGTATCCTGGATTTCCTGTTATCTTGTCGTTCAATTTGGTCCAGTTTTTACCCTCGTCTCTTGTGACCCAAACGTTTCCATCATCTGTGCCCACCCATAGTAGACCTTGCACGAGTGGAGATTCATCGATCGTTGTGATCGTGCTATACTGAATGTTTCCATCCCCGCCTTTTCCTGTGGTGAGCTTTGCCGGATCGTTGGTGGTCAGGTCAGGACTGATCTCCTCCCAATATTCTCCGCGGTAGGGGGATTTCACCAGGATGTTGCCGCCATGATAGATGACATCGCTGTCATGGGGCGAGACAAGAATCGGGGCGTTCCAATTCCAGCGGAGCTCAGGTTTTATTCTCTGGTATGCGATGGATTTTCTCTCTCCCGTTTTTAGGTCCAATCGGGATAGAGGCCCAAACTGGGATTCGTTGTAGAGATAGCGGTTTGTCATTAAATCGAACACATTGTACATGCCATCTCCACCACCCACACTTTCCCAATCTTCGAGCTGGATAGGGCTTCCTCCGCGTTTTGTGCTAGGTCCCATCCAGGAGCCGTTGTCCTGAAGGCCGCCGGCCACCCTGTAGGGATAGGACATGTCATATCCCACAGCATAGAATTGGGCCAGAGGCAGGAAATCGGGGTGATACCAGTTTTTTCCTCCATCATAGGTTATGCCCATCCCGTGGTCGTAACCTAAAAGGATATGATTCGAGTTTTCAGGATCGATCCATAGACCGTGGTCATCACCGCCGAATCTCAAAGGCCGTCTCTGCCAGGTTTCGCCTCCGTCTCTTGTGCCCCAGGAGGATGCACTCAGAACATGCACTACTTTATCATCGTTGGGATCGATTCGAATTTGCCCATAATAATAGCCAGGAGCGCCTCCAATACTCTGCCCGTCCGGACTCACCTTTCTCCAGGTTTCGCCTCCGTCATCTGAGCGATAGACTTCACCATCGATCATGCCTCGACTGGATTTTCCTGCCCTGAGTTCTTGGTATCGTTCCTCATCAGACATGCCGGGTTTGTTGGCGTTTTCGATACAGACATACAGGATATTCGGATTCCTCAAGTATACATCGATCCCGATGCGTCCCAGCATTCCGCCCGGAAGGCCTCCGCCAAGTTTTGTCCATGTTTGACCACCATCAGTGGTTTTGTAGATGCCGCTTCCCGGTCCTCCAAGATTAAAGGTCCAGGGCAAACGCTCTTTATCATATGTCGCCGCATACAAAATATCTGGATTGGTCGGGTCTATAACTACATCCACAACACCGATGTATCTTTCCCGAATAACAGGGCCTAAGATCTTTTTCCAGGTCTTGCCCCCGTCGGTTGTTAGGTACAGACCGCGCTCAGGATTTTCTGAGTAGAGATGACCGAGGGCTGCGACATAGACAACATCCGGGTTCTTCGGATGGATCACGATGCGTCCGATGTGATGGGATTCTTTGAGGCCCATATTTGTCCATGTTTTGCCAGCATCCATGGACTTATAGACGCCATCCCCCCAGTAGGAACTTCGGGAGTTGTTGGCTTCTCCGGTGCCGACCCAAACAATGCTCGGATTTGAGGGAGCAACGGCTATATCTCCGATGGAAAGGACGTTTTCGTGATCAGAAATCGGCTCGAAGGTTATGCCGTTGTTGATGGTTTTCCATAGGCCTCCCGATGCTGTGGCTGCATAGAACGTATAGGACTCCTGTTCGGGAACGGCAAAGTCCACAAACCGACCGCTTTGGCGCGTTGGTCCTGTTGAGCGGTAATTAAGGCTTTTCAACACATCTTTATCAATCGTCTGGGAAAAGGCGTTGGATGCTATAAGGATTAAGCACAGCATCATTGACACTGAGATGGAAATTTTTTCTTTTGGCTTGTGCATTTTTTCTTTTTTCCTCCTATGAATTTTTACAAAATTTGAATAACCTGGATTATTCATAAAAAATGCCGACTCTTTACAATATTACAGCACTATCAGAAAGTTATCCTGATAGTGCTGTAAATCCTGACAAAGGCTTTTTCAAGAAAGAATTTTTATATTCATAGGCATTTTTCATGAATAGTTCAGGATAAGTGAATAACACAGAAAAAAGGCCAGGTCAACAAGTTAAGGTTAGAGATTGAAATTCTTTCCCTTATTCATTAATATAAGGAGAGTGTGGTGATCCGATGATGAAAGCGACAACAATCATATGTGTGCGCCACAAGGGAAAGGTGGCCATTGCTGGTGATGGACAGGTGACTATCGGTCAAACGGTGCTGAAGAAGAAAGCCAGCAAGATCAGGACTCTGTTCAAAGGGAATGTCCTGGCAGGTTTTTCTGGTGCCACATCGGATGCCTTCGCTCTTTTTGCCCGGTTTGAAACAAAAATCGGGGAATACCATGGGAACATTTCCCGTGCAGCCATAGAGCTGGCAAAGGATTGGCGCCTGGATAGGGCTCTCCGGCGGCTTGAGGCCCTTCTGATCGTGGCTGACAAAGACCACAGCTTCCTGATATCAGGAACCGGTGATGTCCTAGAACCGGATGACGGTATCCTGGCTATCGGTTCGGGTGGAGCTTACGCGTTGGCAGTAGCGCGAGCCTTGATCAAGCACACAGATATGTCTGCTGAGGAAGTTGCCATGGAAGCGATGAAGATCAGTGCAGACATATGCATATACACCAACGATCAAATCATTACAGAGGTACTCTAAATGGCCATTGAGCTTCCCCAAAGTCTCGAGAAAGAAGGAAAAAGACTTGAAGAGACAGAACTCACTCCGCAAGAGATCGTCGAAGAGCTGGATAAGTACATCATCGGACAGAAGGCTGCGAAAAAGGCTGTGGCCATAGCCTTACGCAACAGATACAGGCGCCGAAAGCTCCCTCCAGAGCTTGCCGATGAAATCGCTCCAAAAAACATATTGATGATCGGTCCCACCGGAGTGGGAAAGACAGAAATCTCAAGACGCTTAGCCAAGCTCACCTCTTCCCCTTTTCTCAAGATCGAAGCCAGCAAGTTTACCGAAGTGGGCTATGTGGGACGTGATGTGGAATCCATGATCAGAGATTTGGTCCGGATTTCTGTAGATATGGTCAAGCAGGAACAGATCGAAGGAATCAAAGAGAAGGCAGAAAGAAATGTGGAGGAAAAGATCCTGGACATATTGCTTCCACCACTGAGAAGAAAACCTCTCGATCAGGGGCAGGAAGAAATCGAAACATTCAAAGACACAAGGGAAAAGCTAAGAAAACAGCTCAGAGAAGGCGTGCTGGATGACCGGCTGATCGAGATCGAGACGAGAGAGAAGATGACATCTCCCTTCGAGATATTCTCCAACAGCGGGGTCGAGGAGATAGGGATCCATATCCAAGAGATCATCCCTGGATTTTTAGGGGGCAAGTCAAAAAGGAGAAAGGTGAAGATATCTGAAGCCAGGGAATATTTGTTGGAGGATGAGCAGAAAAGACTGATTGATATGGACCAGGTCGCCGGACTGGCTGTGGAAAGGGTTGAGCACTCGGGGATCATCTTTCTGGATGAGGTGGATAAAATCGCCGGCAGGGAATCCGGCCATGGTCCAGAGGTGAGCCGTGAGGGTGTCCAGAGGGATTTGTTGCCTATAATCGAAGGGACCACGGTGAATACACGGTATGGATTGGTCCGGACAGACCATGTCCTTTTCATAGGTGCCGGAGCCTTCAATGTGGCCAGGCCTTCTGATCTCATACCAGAACTGCAAGGAAGATTTCCAATACGCGTGGAACTGACTTCTCTGAACAAAGAGAACTTCATCCGGATATTGACCGAGCCTGAGAACGCTCTCATCAAGCAGTACAAGGCTCTGATGGAGACCGAGGGGCTTCAAGTCGAATTCACCGAGGAAGCAGTGGAGGAGATTGCAGAGATAGCCGAAAAGGTGAATGAAACCACTGAAAATATCGGAGCCCGCAGGCTTCATACAGTCATGGAAAAGGTTATGGAAGAGATTTCCTTTTCTGCGCCCAATATGAAAAAAAAGAATATCAAGATAGATAAAAAATATGTGCAAGAGCAACTCAGGGATATCGTCAAAGACGAAGACTTGAGTCGCTTCATTCTTTGATGAAAAAATATTTCTCCATCCTCTTTTCCTTCCTCTGTGTGATGTCTTTTTTCTCTTGTGGAAAGAAAGGAAATATCCTTCCTCCGCTTATTAGGTTGCCTCAAATGGTGGAGGAGATTCAGGCTGCCCAGAGAGCAGACAGCATCTTTTTAACCTGGAAAAATCCTACAGCCTATGTCGATGGGAGCGCGCTGTTAGAGCTAGAAAGAATAGAAATTTGGGTGTTGGTGACAGAGAAAGACTCTGATAATGAGACATCCGGGATAGGAAAAGAGGAATTTCAACAAAATGCAGTACTTGCCATCAGCATTGAGAGCGAAAAGGTTTCCGGATACCTTGTCCAAGAGCATGGATCAGATTCAAGGATGAGCTATTCTTATGACTTGTCTGGGCAAGATTATGTGTCGAAACACTACACCTTCGGTCTCCGTATCAAAGATAGAAAGAGATATTCAGATTTTTCGGATTTGGTGTCTTTGGAACCCCTCCTTCTTTCTCTTCCACCGCAGGAACTGGTTGTTTTGGGTTATCAAGACAGAATCGAGATTACGTGGATAGCTCCTTTGCAAAACATAGACCATTCTTCCCCCGCAAATTTCAAAGGATACAATGTCTATCGGTCTGAAGGAGAAGAGACCCCTCGGCGTCTCAATTCTGATCTTGTGATGCTTGAGAAGTATGATGATAAAAATTTCAGTTTTGCACAAAAATACAGATATTTTATCAGAACCTCTGCCACAGATACGGCACCTTTTTTCGAAAGCCAAGATTCCGAGGTTGTGGAAATCATGACTAGAGATACATTTGCTCCTCATCCACCAAAAGGATTGCTCTCTGTTGGAGGAATGGATGTGATTGCCATCCGTTGGGATGAAAACAACGAAGAGGATTTGAATGGATACAGGGTTTGGCGGCGAGAAGAGAAGGAGAAGGAGTTTCGTCTGCTAACTCCTCAGCAGATTAAGGAAAATGCTTTCAGCGATACGGCTGTTGAAAAGGATAAAAGATATTATTATGCCATCACTGCTTTGGATGAGGCTGGTAACGAAAGCCAGAAATCAGAGATCATTTCCGATATGATTAGAGAGAGACTTCCATGAAAATCTATCGTTACACACACAGGGGCAAAATCATCTACGGAGTTTTGAAAGAAGATAGAATTTTTCCTATCAAAGGCTCAGTCTTCAGAAAATTCAAAGCCTTAGGGAAAGGCCTTCCGATCGGTGATGTGATCCTTCTTCCTCCTGTGAAGCCCTCGAAAATTATTGCTGTCGGCATCAACTACAAGGACCACGCCATGGAACGGGGAAGACCTCTGCCTAGAGAACCTTTGATTTTTCTCAAGCCGCCTTCAGCGCTCGTAGGGCCAAACGATATCATTGTGTATCCTGAGATGACGAGACGGGTGGATTACGAGGGAGAATTAGCCTTCATAATAAAAAGAAAAGCAAGCCGTCTCCAAGATGGAGACAAAGCGGATGCCTACATTTTAGGTTACACATGTTTCAATGATGTGACGGCCCGTGATCTCCAGGAAAAGGATGTCCAGTTCACCCGGGCAAAATCCTTCGATACCTTTGCTGCAGTAGGCCCTTGTATCGCTACAGATATCGATCCAAGCAGACTCAGAATCAAGACATTCTTGAACGGAAAGCTGAGACAATCGGGTAACACAAGAAATCTGATCTTTTCGATTCCTTATCTGGTGAAATTCATCTCGAATGTCATGACCTTGAATCCTGGAGATCTTATCACCACAGGAACGCCTGCGGGTGTGGGGCCGATGTCTCCTGGGGACAGAGTAGATGTTCAGATAGAGGGGATCGGAACACTGTCCAATACAGTCATGAAAATTTGGAAGTAGCAAAGCATCTCTTTTTCGTGACCAACGAAGAGATCATTGTGGATTGTCTTCACTCCAGTCAGATTTTTCACGCCATTCCCTCATCAACCTTCTCGGCCCTGTGGAACTCCACACGTTTATCCTTGTTCATTCCCTATGTCTCAGTTGTCCTCGGCTTCTTCCGAAGGATTATGCCGTGCTCAAACAGTCCTCGGGTCCGACTTCGTCGGATTCCCTCGAAGGTTGATTCGTGAAGGCTAAATCTTCCGATGTCGCTCAATACAATCCCCAATGCTCTCTTTTCTTTGTTATCCAGTTTTAATGCCCCCACGGAAAAAGAGATGCTTTGGTAGAGAGTAGGGAGGAAGGATTAGACTTTTTTGAATATTTGTATTAAATAGAAGGAACGAGCCAGATGTGAGATTTTTTGCTTTGAATTCAGGAGGTGAATATGAAGATATTTTTAGATACGGCCAATGTCAGGCAGATAAGAGAAGCGTTCAGTTGGGGTATATTAGATGGAGTGACGACAAATCCTACCCTTGTCTCCAAAGAGAATGCAAAATTTAAAGACCTGATCAAAGAGATTTGTGATATTGTTCTTGGTCCCGTGAGCGTGGAGAGCGTGTCGACAAAGGCAGAGGACATCATAGAGGAATCGAGGACTCTGGCAAAAATTGCAGATAATGTGGTGGTAAAAATCCCCATTTGTGTGGAAGGTCTCAAAGCCATCAAGGTCTTATCCCAAGAGGGGATCCACATCAACACAACTTTGATTTTCTCGCCCCTTCAGGCATTGTTGGCTGCAAAGGCTGGAGCAATGTACGTGAGTCCCTTTGTTGGACGGTTAGATGATATTGCGCATGAAGGAATCAACCTGGTGGAAGAGATCGTGACCATATTCGATAATTATGGAATAGACACAGAGATAATTGTTGGAAGCGTCAGGCATCCGCTCCATGTGGTCGAAGCTGCTCTTATTGGTGCTGACATAGCGACTATACCTTTTGGTGTCCTTGAGAAAATGGTGAGGCATCCCTTAACTGACATTGGGATGGAAAAGTTCCTCGATGACTGGAAAAAAGTCAAAAAAAATTAGATTTGTAGAAAGACAATGACAATAGAAAAGAAACTAGAAGAGCTTAAACAACGGGAAAATCTTGCGGAGCTTGGGGGAGGGACCAAGAGAATAGAACGGCAGCACCAGGCAGGAAAGCTCACGGCCCGGGAGAGAATAAACCTCCTGTTGGATGAGGGATCCTTTCAAGAAACTGACAAACTCGTGGTGCATCATTGCCGTGATTTTGGTATGGAGAAGAAGCGCGTTTATGGGGATGGGGTTGTGACTGGATATGGAACGATTGATGGCCGGACGGTTTACATCTTTGCTCAGGATTTTACCGTGTTTGGCGGGTCTTTGAGTGCAACCAACGCAGCTAAGATCGTCAAGATTATGGATCTGGCGATGAAGATGGGAGCGCCCATGATAGGGCTCAACGATTCTGGAGGGGCAAGGATCCAAGAAGGCGTAGAGAGTCTTGGAGGGTATGCTGATATCTTTTTACGTAATGTTCTTGCCTCAGGAGTCATTCCCCAAATTTCTGCCATAATGGGACCATGTGCAGGAGGTGCTGTCTATTCCCCGGCCATGACTGACTTTATCATCATGACAAAGGGGATCAGTAACATGTTCATCACTGGACCTGAGGTTATCAAAGCCGTAACCCATGAGGAAGTCACCATGGAAGAGTTAGGAGGGGCAGAAACTCACAACATCATAAGCGGAGTGGCGCACTTTGCAGCAGAAAACGAAGAGCATACCCTGACTTTGATCCGAGAGCTGCTTTCCTTCATGCCGGACAACAACATGGAAGACCCACCGGAGAAGGAGACATCAGATCCTCTTGATAGAATAAACGAGGAACTGAATTTCATCGTTCCTGACGATCCGAACCAACCATACGATATCCGGAAGGCCATCCAAGAGGTCCTGGATGATAATTATTTTTTCGAAGTGCAGGAACACTACGCCAAGAATATCGTCATCGGCTTTGGGAGGCTCGGAGGAAAATCAGTCGGTGTCGTAGCCAATCAACCTGACCATTTAGCTGGTGTCCTGGATATTAACTCTTCCGATAAAGGGGCTCGATTCGTCCGCTTCTGTGATGCTTTCAACATTCCGTTGATTACCTTCGAGGATGTGCCAGGATTTCTTCCAGGCGTGGCCCAGGAACATGGAGGTGTCATTCGTCATGGTGCTAAGCTTCTGTACGCCTTCTCCGAGGCGACTGTTCCCAAAATCACCGTGATCACTCGGAAGGCCTATGGTGGTGCTTACTGCGTTATGGCTTCGAAGCACATCCGTGCAGACATAAATTACGCCTACCCAACCGCGGAAATTGCCGTTATGGGGCCTGAGGGAGCTGTAAATATCGTCTACCGAAGCGAGATGAACGGTGCGAAAGATAAAGAAAAACTTCGTAAAGAAAAAGTCGATGAGTTTAGAGAAAAGTTTGCCAATCCCTATATCGCTTGTGAGAAAGGGTACCTCGATGAAATCATCGAACCGAAATTCACAAGGCCCAAGTTGATCGCTGCTTTAAAAATGTTGGAGAACAAGAGGGATCAGAACCCCCCGAGAAAGCACGGAAACATCCCTCTTTAGCGTTTGAAACAGCCTGGCTGACTGTTTTGAGGCGTGAAAATGGCGAAGACGTTCAACAAAATATTGGTAGCGAACAGAGGTGAAATTGCTGTACGCGTCATTCGGGTCTGCAGGGAAATGGGGATTGTTCCAGCGGCCGTCTATTCTGAGGTCGATCGGAAGGCCCTTCATGTTAGACTTGCGGATGAAGCCCATTACATAGGAGAAGCCAAGCCATCCTCTAGCTATTTGAATGTAGAAAAGATCGTAGAAGTGGCCAAAGAATGTGGAGCCGGGGCCCTTCATCCAGGGTACGGATTTCTGGCGGAAAATTCGAGCCTGGTCAAGCGCTGTGAGGAAGAAGGCATCATATTCATTGGTCCACCCTCTGAAGCCATGGAAATCATGGGAAAAAAGACTTCTTCCCGCAGAAAGATGGCAGAAGCGGGAGTGCCAATTATCCCTGGAACTCTCGAACCCATAGAGGATGACAGAGGACTTGAGGCAGCGGCTGAGAAGATCGGTTTTCCAATCTTACTCAAAGCTTCTGCTGGGGGGGGCGGCAAAGGATTGCGTTTGGTCGAGAGCAAAAAAGATCTTGCCTCTTCTTTCCGGCTAGCCCGCTCAGAGGCCGAATCTAGTTTTGATGATCCATCGATCTATATCGAAAAATACATTCAAGAGCCTCATCACATCGAGATTCAAATCCTTTCCGACAATTTTGGCAACACAGTCTATTTAGGAGAAAGGGAATGTTCCATCCAAAGGCGTTACCAGAAAGTCCTCGAGGAAACTCCTTCTCCTTTTCTGGATGATAAGACACGTCATGAAATGGGGCGAGTGGCTGTAAAGGCTGCAGAAGCTGTAGGCTACAGGAATGCCGGAACAGTGGAGTTTGTCGTGGATAAAGATCGAAATTTTTACTTTCTGGAGATGAACACCCGTCTTCAGGTCGAGCACCCTGTGACAGAGATGGTGACAGGAATTGATCTGGTGAGATGCCAGATAGAGATCGCTGCTAACCTACCTTTGCCTTTTCGCCAAGAAGATATCAAGCCCAGCGGATATTCATTGCAGTGTCGGATCTATGCTGAGGATCCTGATAATGATTTCATGCCATCACCTGGAAAAATCCTTCACTTTCGCCCTCCATCTGGAGGACTTGGGGTTCGGGACGACAATGGTGTGTATGAAGGATATGAGGTTCCGCTGGAATATGACCCCTTGCTCTCAAAGCTTGTTACTTGGGGGCAGACAAGAGCCGAAGCGATTCATCGCATGCTTAGGGCCCTATCCGAGTACCACATATACGGAATCAAGACAACCATTCCCTTTTTTAAACGCATTCTTCTCCACCCCAAATTTTTTGATGGAGATTACAATACTCATTTTATTCCATACCTTGAAAAGGAAGAAGTCAATGCTCAGCAAGATGAGAAGATCGTGGCCCTGATTGCTGCAGGGATAAGGAGTTATAACGAGAGCAAGGCTGGTTTGAGCTTTCGTCAGAGAGCTAATGTGAGCAACTGGAAGGCTCAGGGAAGATTGCGAAGTTTTACAAACAGGCGCTAAAGATGAATGTATCCTTTTGGATAGACAATAAGGAATTTCGGCTGAGCCTAACTCAGATGAAAAGGAATGATCTCCAGGTATCTCTTGGAAAGAAAAAGTATCATGTGACGGTCGAATTTTTAAATCCTGACGAGATCCTGCTGAATGTTAACGGAAAGATATACAATGTCATCATCAGTTCCAACACCACATCGTATTTTGTATATGTGAACGAACGATGCTTCGGTATCGAGAAGAAATCTGCCCGCCAAATTCTTGGTCAGAAAAAAGATAAACAGCGCATGGTCAATGTGGAGACATCCATGCCAGGGAGGATTGTGAAGATTTTGCTCAAAGAAGGAGATGAGGTAGAGGAAGGACAGGCCGTTCTAATCCTTGAAGCCATGAAGATGCAGAATGAAATCAAATCCCCACAGGCAGGCAAAATAACGAAAATAGGGCCTAAAGCCGGTGATTCAGTCGAAACCGGTGCTGTTCTGTTTGCCGTTGGGTAACAGAGTAAAGATTTTCCCTCATCAAATAGAACCGATGCCAATCCGTGTCAATTCGTATACATTCAAATTTGTATGGAAAAATGATATATTTAAATTTGGTTTCAATAAATAGTCAGGATGATGAAAAGAAAACTAAAGATATTAATCATTATCGCTGCCACGGCGATATTCCTGATAAGCACTGGCACAATCATTAAAAATATAGTCCTCAATAAGATCAAGGATAAAATCCAGGCTAACTTTGGGTATTCCGAGCTTCGCCTTTCTGTTTTCCCCCCCGCGCTCATTCTAGAGGATGCAAGGTCAAGATCTGTAGCTCCGTTTTTTTCTGCAAGGAAAATCTCAGTGGGGATATCTTTCAAATCCCTCCTTTCCAAGGAGAGACCGCTCAAAATCCTTGTTGAAAATCCTATCTTAAGACTCTACAGCACCCCTGTTAAAGATGAAAAAAAGGAGGAGAGTCAATTCAGTTTAGCCTTGCCTTTTGCCATCGAGAAAGGACTGATTAGGGATGGAGCTTTGTATTACTGGGGAGATGAAACCCGGTTACACATCAACGGAATCAGCGCTCTTTTCACCCAGAGAGGGGAGGAGTTTTCTATAAGGGGCGAGGCCCAAGAGAGCGTCCTTTCGATAGCCTCTGATAAGAAACCCATTGAAGGCAAAGTGAGCTTTTTACTCGAAGGTAGAGGGGAAGAAGTCAACATAAAAAGGTTAAAGATGAGCGGTCCAAGAGGAGTCTTCAAAGCTGAGGGACGCCTCATCGATCCCCTGGATCCTGAAATCCAGTTACAGTCCAATTATAATCTTCAGGTGGATTTGGTTTTCGATGTCCTCGATATACCTTTTGAATCACAGGGTTGGATTGAGGGGAAGGGACTGGCGATAAGGAAGCAGGGAAGACTCAAGGTTGATACTGATTTCTCGAGCAAAGACCTTTTTTTGAACAGGGTCAGAATGGGAATGGTTGCAGGGAATCTTGATTTTAATGGGTCAACAGGACGTGTTGATCTCAATATTCAAAAGAGGGGTTTTCAGCGAGAGTTTGTCCGGGTGGATTTTGATAAGGACAGAGTCTGGGGCACAATCAGAGGATTCTATCTGGATCCGATAGTGAATTTTGTAAACATTCCTTGGCCTGTATCCTCTCCAGGATGGGGAGATTTTACTCTTGATAAAGAGAAGCTTCAGGCTGAGATTGAATTTAGGGATGAGACTCTAGAGTTGAAAGATTCGAAATATGCCTTCAACGGCCAAATCAAGGTCGATTGGGACAGGAAGCAGAAGTTCTCCTTTTTTTCAGAGCGACTCGATTCCAGTTTTGCCAGTGTGAAATTGGATGGGGGAATGGTTGTTGGGCGGACAGTCGATTTTACAATCGATGGTGAAATCAAAGACGTGAAACTAGCTCGTGATTTCACCTCCCTCGTGCTTCAAAGACCTTTTGTATTCCCTGAGATCAGGGGAAGGGGGCATTCGACTATTCGGATTTATGAAGATTTTGCATTTCCTCAAGTCCAAGCAAAATTCTTCATTAGTCCGGGTGGTTTTGGGAATTTCGATGTTGAGTCTGTTGAGGGAGAAGCTGAGATAATTAAGAATGATTTCTATGGTCAATTTTTTGTAGACGATCCTTCGATAAAAGGAAAAATCGGGATTCATACCTATGGAGATGAAATCGAGATCGATTCTAATCTTGAACGTGGCCGTGTAGAAACACTTCTGCCTGGTTTTGATATTTTTATACCTCTAAAGGGAGAGGCATCTGGACATTTCGGATTTAAACAAAAAGGCCAAGATCTCGGGCTCAAAGGAGATTTTTTAAGCTCTCAATTGGAATTTTCCGGACAAACTCTGACCCAGGTCAGGGGAAAGATCGATTGGCAGGGCGATGTTTTTTCCTTTCCAGAGTTGGAATTTGAGTTATATGGGGGCAAAGTTAAAGGATCCACTAGTCTGCAGCCGCTAAAAGGTGAATTTGATCTGGATGTGTCAGGGGAGAGAATAAACCTCTCCTCGATCTATGCTCCTCTTGAAGGGACTCTTTCTTTTGAGGCAAAGGGAAAAGGGGTTTTAGGAAGAGATTCTGCTGCAGGGAGTTTTGAAATAAAGGACCTGTATCTTTATCCCTTCCAGAAGACAGAAACCAAAGGAGAGCTGCGAGTCACGATCGCCGAGGAGCAGATCGACCTTGAGATAGATGGAAACCTCGAACCAGGAGAAAATAAATTTTTTATCTCTCTCGAAATTCCGTTGGAAGAAGACACGATTTCTGGGGATGTAAGGGGTTATTTTTCCAATTTTGATCTTCTCCTTCCGTGGACAGGTGTCAAAGGACGCCTGAATTATATCGCTGAGATCAAAGGAACCAAAGTTTCTCCTCAGGTGAAGGGGGGTTTAGATTTCCAAGGGGCAGTCTTTCCTTTCCCCCAGTTTGCCCATGCACTTCGCAATTATTCAGGGCTTGTGCTGTTTGAAAATGGGGAATTTTCTTTGCGCTCTGTCCAAGGAAAGTTAGGTGGAGGAGACGTCCAGGGCTCTGGTCGCATGAAGTTGGGCAAGGGTGGAGTCGAAGAGATTGATGTCAAAGCTGAAGGCAAAGGTCTTGTTCTCTCGCCTCTGGAAAGAACAAGGGCCCTGACTGATGGAAATCTCAATCTGATCAAAGATGAGAATCAGTTTGTCCTCAAGGGAGAGTTTCTTGTGTATAGACTTTCCTGGAGGAGGGAGATTACTGAAAAATTTGCCTTTTCTTCAGCCTCTATTTATGAATCCCGAAGAGAACCAGACTTTTTTGATGACCTTACCTTAGACATTCAGATCAAAGCCAATGACAACGCCAGGATGGAGAATTCATTAGGAAAGGTCAGAGGAAGGTTTGACTTAAATATTGCGGGAAACATTAACTCCCCGATTGTTCTTGGGGATATTGAAGCCCTTGATGGAGAACTTCATTTTCAAGATAGAGAGTTCAGAATATTGAGGGGAAGAGTGAGCTTTATAAATCCCCAAACCATCGAGCCTTATTTGAGTTTTAAAGGAGAGACATTTGTCAAGGATTACAGGGTGACCTTTTCTCTGGATGGACTCTTAGACCGGCTCTATCCTGAATTTAGCTCTTCCCCACCACTCCCACCAGAGGATGTGCTTGCTCTTCTCGCCATGGGAGAGGCTTTTAAGAGAACCTATTCCTATGATATGAGCACACAACTCAGTACCGCTTCCCTTCTCTCGTTTCAGCTTTCAGAAGAAGCCAAGAAAAGAGCTGAAGGTTTATTCGTTGTCGACCGCTTCAGGATTGATCCGTTTGTGATTGGTTCATCTGCCGAAGTGACGGCGCGGTTGACTGTCGGGAAAAATATCTCAAGAAACTTTTCTTTCCTGTATTCTACGAACTTGACAACACAACGCGAGGAGATCATTCGGATAGAATGGGAACTTACAAGGGATCTGTCCATCATGGGGACTCGGGATGAAGAAGGACGCGTGAGTTTCGATGTTAAAATTCATAAAAGATTTTAATTTGCACACAAGATGTCTGCCCACAGCGACAACTCTTGCCGGATGTCTTTTCCTGTTTATCCTCCCTTTCCGGCTGTATCCCCAAGGGCTGGAACCTATTCCTTTCATAGAGAAGATCAACCTGACGATAGATGAAGAACCAGGCGGTCCGGAGATGATTGATATCATTCCTTTGAAAGAGGGGGAACCTTATTCTTTAAAAAGAATCACAGAAAGCATAAGACAGCTCTATAAAACGGGGTTGTTCTCTGATGTTCAAGTTTTGAGGGAGGGAGAGCAGAGGATAAGGATGACTTTTCTTCTCACGAGGAAACTGTTTATTCGAAACATCGATTTTATTGGCAGCAGCGAGATTCCGTACAAAAAAATTAAGAAGGGCTTGTATGCTCTGAGAGAGGAGGGATCTTATTCCGCAGAGAGCCTCTATAGAGCTGTTGATGAAATAAGAGAGCTGTTGAATGAGTGGGGTTTTTTTCAAGCAAACATTGAACCTATCATAAAAAAAGATCCTTCCGCTCCCTATGTGGATGTATCGTTTCACATTCATTCCACCCGGAGATATATTCTTAGTCGAATTGATTTCGAAGGAGAGCTGATCTTTCCGGAAGAGGAATTGCGAGAGAAGATGCGGACCAAAGAGGGGAATGAATTTGTTCCTTCGGATTTACAGAATGACCTGGATAGGTTGAGACTGTTCTACAATTCTATGGATTATCGGCGGGCAGAGGTCTTGGTGAAAGAACAAAATTTTGATGAATCTCAGGGCCGAGTGGGGTTTGTCATCCAGGTTATCCCACAGGAAAGGATAGAGATCGTAGTCACAGGAGCCGATGTTCCGCTTGAACTTCTCATGCCGATTTGGGAAGCCCAGATTTTTGAGGAATGGGGATTGTCGGAGGGAGAGGCAAAGATAATCAGGCACATGAGGAAAAAAGGGTATCTTTTTGCCTCTGTCGATTCATCCATCCAGAACCAAGACAATCTGATGCGCATAGACTATAAGGTGACTCCTGGCGAACGGTACAAAATTCAAGGCGTCACTTTCGAAGGCCTTGCATATTTTACCCCTGCACAGATAAAAGAAGCGCTTCTAATGAAACAGAGGTTTTCTCTCTTCCAAAAGACAGATGGAGCGAGGCTGTTTGAATTGCCCAGAGAAATCGAGCTTCTGTATAAAACTCATGGTTTTTCCGAGCCCCAAGTAGAGCTAAATCTGCAGAGAGAAGGGCAAAAGATTAAGCCTATCCTCTCCGTCCGGGAGGGAAGACAGCAAAGGATCGAGAGTGTTTCTGTCACAGGAGCACGGCTTCTCTCAGAGGAAGTGATTCTCCAGCAGATCAATTGCACTCCTGGAGGGGCCTTTTTTCAGCCTGATATTCAAAAAGACATCGAAAAGATGCAGAGATACTATCTGAATCAAGGAGTCAGAGGAACTGAAATTGTGGCTGTCATTCAACCCGTTCAAGAAGATCTTTTCTCCGTGCGGTTTGACATCAGGGAGGGCCACAAGGTCCGGATAGAAAACATTATCATCACCGGGTATAAGGCCACTAAAAAAAACACGATCTCAAGAGAAATCCTGCTGCGTGAAGGGAACTTTGCTCGGTACGATGCGATAAGAGAGACAGAGAGAAGACTCGAGAGATTGGGCATATTTACAGATGTGAATATCGAAGAAATTCCTGTTTCTCCAGATAAAGAGAATCTGCTCGTTCATGTCATGGAAGGAGCCAGAAATTATGCCAGTTTAGGATTGGGAATGGAGTCAAAGGACCAGCCGCGGACTTTTGCCGTTTGGAATAATGAATACAGGCCACGGGGAACCGCAGAATATATAAGATACAATGTCTTCGGCGCGGCATCACAGGTTAGCCTTTTTGGACAACTCAGCCTTAGAGAAAAACGGGGAGTTTTTTCCTGGAGACAACCCTATTTTTTTGGACTTCCGATGGAAACATACCTGAATGCTTGGGCAGAAAGGGAGGCTCGGAAAAGCTTCACCTACGATGGACGAGGGATCAGTTTGACAACCGTCAAGACAATCTCGAGAAAAGAAAACATGGATTTTCTAGCCACGTTGAGGTTTGCAAGGACGATAATTGTCGAACTCAGCATCCCAGAGTCAGGAATCGACCGCCGATTTTTTCCGTACTCCACAACATCAATCTCAGGCAGCTATATTTGGGAGAGGAGAGATGACCTTTTTAATCCTTCCAGAGGATTTTTCTTCAGTTCTGCACTTGAGTGGGCTTATCCTTATATAAAGGCTGAATCAGAATTTTTTAAGACATTCAACAAATTCCAATATTTTGCCTCTGTGGTTCCAGGTCTTACGTTCAGCTCCACTGTGCGTGTTGGCTTAGCCAAGGGAAAAATTCCCATTCATGAGAGATTTTTTGCTGGAGGCAGCAATTCTTTCCGCGGAGTGGAGTTTGATGAGTTGGGGCCCAAGGATCCTGAATCTGGTAAACCTATAGGCGGAAAAGCTTTGATTCTGTTCAATTTTGAAATAACTTTCCCGATCCTTTCTGCATTCAAAGACTTAAATGGCGTCATGTTTTATGATAAAGGCAATGTCTTTGATAGACGAATACAAGTCAATCTAGCTGGTCTTCAGGATGCTATAGGGATGGGTTTAAGATATCGAACCCCTCTTGGTCCGGTCCGTTTGGAGCTCGCCTGGAATCTGGATGCTCCCAGCGGGGAAAAAAGGGTGTTAGGCTTCATCACCTTAGGCAATGTGTTCTAGAGTGTCTAAAGCGTTAAATAGCTCTCTGAATTTTTTCTTCTTCTTGGCTTTTGCCCTTTGTTCTCTACTTTGTGTATCCGGCTGGACAGAGGTGGTTGATCGTATCGTTGCCATTGTCAACGATGAAGTCATTACCTTGACCGACATCAATATAGTCAAGACATTTGGTCTGTATGAAGATCTGGAAGAAGGATCAGACGAAGATGTTCAAAGTCTAGTTCTTGATCACCTCATCAGCCAAAAATTGATCATTCGACTGACAAGCGAGAGAATGGTGGTTGAAGAAGAGGAGCTGGAGTCTGCTCTCAGTGAAATTATACAAAGTATGGAACCTGGGGAGACGGAGAGAACTCTTATTCGTTTCGGTATGGATTGGGACGATCTGAAAGGATATCTTCGGGAGAAGCTTCTGTATCAAAAAATCATTGCGCAAAGGTTCGATCGGGGGATCATCGTACGGCTAGAGGAAATAGAAAATTATTATGAGCAGATTTACGTTCCAAGACAAAGAACAAAGGGTCTTGAGCCGCAGCCCTTGATCGAGATGCTGGACCAAATCGAAAGGGAGATAAAACAGACAAAGGTGAGAACTCAAGTCCAAGAATGGATAAAAAATGTAAGACGTGAAGCAGATATTCAGATTAAAACCCCCTAATTCTTGTTCATTTCTTACTATAGATTTATTGAGGATGGAAAATGGAAAAAAGGGCTTTCTTGTTTCCAGGGCAAGGTTCCCAAGCAGTGGGGATGGGTAAGGATTTTTTCGAAGCCTCATCTGCTGCACGGGAAATTTTTTTTAAAGCAGATAAAATCTTGGGTTTCGCCCTATCCCGTCTTTGCTTTGAAGGGCCAGAGGAGGAACTCCGGCTGACGCAAAACACTCAGCCAGCCCTTTTGATCGTTAGTTATATCGCCTATACCCTTTTGGGGGAGGACCCCGCCATCGCTGTCGGGCACAGCCTTGGAGAATACTCGGCTCTGGTCGCTTCAGGATCCCTCTGTTTCGAGGATGCTGTCCTTCTTGTTCATAAAAGAGGAAAATATATGCAGGAAGCCGTGCCTGTTGGAGTGGGTGCTATGGCTACCGTATTGGGTTCAGACCATGAGGAAGTCACGAAGGCTTTGTCAGAAGTTAAGGAGGGAATCGTAGAAATTGCCAACTGGAACAGCAAAGAGCAGATTGTGATTGCCGGACATGAAACGGC
>Ga0224495_10000454_pt1 | contig 32972 bp, 26 predicted proteins | sample SF_Jul11_sed_USG_FD_168128 | JGI IMG/M metagenome (GOLD analysis project Ga0224495, IMG submission 168128) | Sediment microbial communities from San Francisco Bay, California, United States - SF_Jul11_sed_USGS_4_1 | ecosystem: Environmental > Aquatic > Marine > Sediment | place: USA: California... | reverse complement strand
CATCGACGTCGGCTGTGACGGCTATTTGTCCAAACCGATTGACCGTAAAAAACTCGAGGAACTGATCGGACAATATCTGGGCGTTCAGACCACCGGATAAGCACACACTGTCGAATCGGGGGGGGGGCGTTGGGAACCGGTTATCCTGGCGCCCGGGATGCGCATGCCCGAAAAAGTTAGATAATTAGCAAAAATGCGCTTGCGTTTGCCGGCAGGACACATATAATGCCGGTCATGTCTTTAGGTCAGATCATACGAAACAAGCGTGAGAAGCTTCATCTTACCCTGGATGAAGTCGCGGACTTTACGGGCTTTTCCAAGCCCTATCTGTCCACCATCGAAACCGGCCGGGTCAAGCCCCCCGGCGACAAGCTGCTGTCCAGGCTGGAGGAGTGTCTTGAGTTTGATTCCGGCCATTTGCAGCTTTTGGCCCACATCGAGCGGATGCCTGCGGATGTGCGGCAGGATTACGAGGCCATCGACGCGGAAAACCGGCAATACAAGCAGATTCTCAAAGATATCATCAGCCGCAAGCTCAAACCCGGCAAGCTTGGCGAGCTGCTCAATCAGCATGACATCGATATTAAACCAACCCCGGCCCAAAAGGACAAAGCCGGCCGGGTCGTCCCGGTCATCAACAAGGTCCCCGCCGGCTATCCCGCCGAGTTCGATGATATGGGCTATCCCGTCGGGTTTGCCGATGACTATGTCCGCTGTCCCGATATCCACGACCCCAACGCGTTCGCGGTGCGGGTGGTGGGAGATTCGATGCAGCCGAAGTTTTCCGAGGGCGATGTGGTGATTTTCTCGCCGGCCGCCGACGTCCAGAACGGCGACGATTGTTTTGTCCGCCTGACCAATCCCCACGAAACCACTTTCAAGCGTGTCTTTTTCGAGCCGGACAAGAAGGTGCGCCTCCAGCCGAGAAATGAGATGCTGCCCCCCATCATCATCAAAGGCACCCGTATCAACGGCCTCTACCGCGCCGTCATCCATTACCAGACCCTCTAACGCGAGTAAGGTAGCTCAGGGCAGGCGATTCAATTGATTATTCGCAAAAAGGGTACAGGTACAACCTGCCTGTCGTCAAAACGTACCAGTCCCCCCTTTTGCTCATAACGAGGGAATTGGGCCAAAATTGGGGTTTTTGGGCCGGATAGATCCCCTGTGGCAGACGAATCGCACAGGGTAAACGCTTTATCGTGTTACTGCCGTCACACGCTTTCGTACCCCTTGATGCCGCTAAAAAGTGCCGCCCGCTTCTTTCGAGCATTTTCAGTACTAATATTCGGGTTTTTTGACTGGATTTAGAAGCCGGAATCACTATAATCGCATCGACTGTGCCTCTGTATTGGGGCAGTCCGTGCAGATATGGAGCAAAAAAAACGGAATGCATTCGGCGGGATGGACCTTATGATTAACAGTGTTGTGGTACTCATGGTGGTTTGCGGCGGGTTTGCCGCGGGACCGTTACCGGCTCAGGGTGTGTCTGTGGCGGGGCAGGATCTTCACGTCGCTGCCCCTGCAATGACAACCTGTGCGGCCCCGATGGCGGGGTGGTCCCATGTGATACTGCTGGACGGCGGCGTGTCGGCACAAATCGGCGACAATCTTCTCAGCGGCCGCAGTGCGGTGCTCTGGCTCCAGCCGCAAGGCACCGAGCAGGCCCGTTATGGCGAAGGAAAAGCGTATCTGGCCCGGTTATATCTGGAAGGGGAGGTTTCCGTTCAAAAAGGTCCCAAATCGCGGACGACCCCGATCCAGCATTCGATGGTCGAAGGGGCGGAGGTTTTAGTGACGCAGTTTATGGTCACCGGCGAGGTGTTCGCATCGGCGGATTTCCAAACACAAATCACGCCCGAACTTTTGTCGGATTATGACGTATATGGGCGTGCCTTGAAAGCCGGCAGCCAAATTCCTTACGGTCCGGCGATTCCGTCCAGCGCGAGGGTTCCCAATGCGGCCGAAGTTGTCGCGGACCCCACCTACAAGCCCGGTGAAAAACCGCAAAAGCCGGCCGCAGCCGCTATCGCACAACAATTGGAGGAAGGGACCGCTCCGAAAGAACAGCCACAAGAGCCGCCTGCTCCGGAGTTTCCGGTCCATGTGTCGGCCTTGTGGGAGCCGGCGCCGCAGATCCGCCGCAGTGTGATGCCTGACGGGCAGGAAGTCTATACCGCGTCCGGGCGGTTTTATCTATGGCAAAAGCGTTCGAAAGAACAGACGGTCGAATTCATGGCCGACAACCTGGTGATCTTTACGCAGACGGACAGCTTTTCGATTGAACAAAAGCAGGGCAATGAGATCGGCATGGGAAAGATTCAGTCGGTTTACCTGTCCGGAAATATCGTCATGACCGAGGGCGAGCGAACGATCCGGTGCGATGAGATTTATTATGACTTTTCCTATCACCGGGCGCTGGTGGTGAACGCATCGATGCGCATCTTCGATGAAAACCGGGGCCTGCCGATTTACCTGCGTGCCAAAAAGCTCGGCCGGGTCAGTGAGGATATTTTCGAGGCGCAGGATGTGCAGTTGACCAGCAGTGAATTCTACCTGCCGCAGGTCTCCCTGAATGCGTCCAAGATGGTGCTGCTCAAAGGTGAGGCGCTCGAACAGCACTACCGATTGACCGAGCAGAAGGACGTTGCCGGACAATACGAAGGCCGACTGGTTGGCGTTACCGCCAGCGTCGGAGACACGACCTTCTTTGCGTGGCCCAAGATGGTGACCAATTTTGCCCGGCCGGATGTGCCCATCAAACGGGTTCGCATCGGAAACGACAGCGAATTCGGAACGTCTTTGGAAACACGCTGGCACCTGGCGAGATTATTGGGACGGAGCGACCCTGAATGGATGGAAAGCGAGTTGGCGCTGGATTATTTCAGCAAGCGCGGTTTCGGGGCCGGCGTTGAGGCGGAATATGAAACCGATGACGCGAAGGGGAATCTTTTTAGTTATGTGATGAATGACCGGGGAGAAGATGACCTGGGCCGCTACCGGAGAAACATTGATCCCGATCAGGATATTCGCGGGCGGTTCAGTTTTCGGCATCGTCAGTATTTGCCCGACGACTGGCAGTTGACCACCGAGGTCAGTTATCTGTCGGACCGTAATTTCCTGGAGTGGATGTACCGGGATGAATTTTATAATGACAAGGCCCAGGAAACGCTGATTTATTTGAAGCGGCTTCGTGATAACTGGGCATTTTCGATTCTCGGCAAGGTTCGCATCAATGACTTTGAAACCATGACCGAGGAACTACCCAGCATTGAGTACCACTTAAAGGGCCAGTCCTTCTGGGATCACCGTTTGACGTTCTACAGCGACAACCAGATCGCCCGTATGCGTGACCGTGTCGACGATGACAATGCCGCGCTTCAGGGCAGCAATTTCTATACATTTGCCTTTACGCGGAATGAAGTGGACCTGCCGCTGATGTGGGAAACGATCAAACTGGTTCCTTATGTGGCGGGCAGCTATGGATTTGAAGACAACGACGGCTACCGGACCGACATTCACGGCAACACGGTTTCCGGCGAGGATAATGTCTTTCTGGGCGAGGTGGGACTTCGAGCGTCTACGATGTTCTGGAAAGAGGACCCGTCTGTCCGGTCGTCGATGTGGGATCTGAACGGGATGCGTCACCTTATTACCCCGTATGCTGAGGCGGTTATGTATGAATCCAGCGACGATGCTATCGATATGCGGGACACGGTTCATGTTGGCCTGTCGCAGCGGTGGCAGACACACCGGGGCAGCGAGGAAAACCAGCGAACTCTGGACTGGATGCGATTGGATTTAGAGTCCACCTGGGTCAGCGACGATGCGGATTCATCGATCGGACCGTATCAGACGTATGGTCCGGCGGCGTTTGTATACAATGACCCGTCCATTCCGTTCCTGCTGCGTCGCGAAGACCCCTATTTTTCAATGGTAAGGGATACAATCAATGGCGAATATGTGTGGCGTGTGTCCGACACCTTTTCACTGTTGAGCGATTTCAATTACGACGTTGACAGCGGGAATATTCAGCAGTTCGATGCCGGCGTCAGCCGCTATGTGTATCCGGACATCAGTTATTATGTCGGGACCCGTTACCTGCGTCCGGTCCTGTTGCCGGTCAATAAAGATGGCGGACCTGTTGATTATTACGAGAAAGGATCCAATTCCTTTGTAGGCGCGATAACGTACCGGCTGAGTCCTCGTTATGTCGCGACGTTTTCACAGGAATATAATTTTGATTTTGGTAAAGCGATCCGAAGTGACCTGACCATTGTCCGTCAGTATCATCGCCTGTTTTACGCGTTGAGCTTCTCTTTGGATGAGTCGCTGGATCGCAGTGGTATTATGTTCAGTATCTGGCCGCAGGGGGTTAAGGAACTGGCGGTCGGATCGCGGAAACATATCGGCCTGACCGGGTCGCGATGGGAAGACTAATCACGGATCGGTCGATTTTTAAGATGAAAAATGTTCTGCTATGAGAGATAAACAACAATATTAATTTTTAGTTATGGAGACTGTATGGCTTTAGTAACGACAAAAAAAATGTTTGAAATGGCGTATAAGAACGGCTATGCCGTTGGGGCGTTCAATGTGAACAATATGGAAATTACCCAGGGAATCGTAGAGGCGATCGCTGAAGAAAAGGCGCCGTTGATTCTGCAAATCTCCCGCGGTGCCCGTAAGTATGCCAGCATGAGCTATCTGAAGGCGATCATTGATGTCGCGGTAGCGGAAAATCCGGACATTCCGATTTGTATGCATTTGGACCATGGCGACACCTTTGATACCTGCAAACAGTGTGTGGATGACGGTTTCACCTCCGTAATGATCGACGGATCGCATCATTCCTTTGAGGAAAATATCCGGGTGACCAAGCAGGTTGTTGATTATGCCCATGACCATGGTGTTGTTGTGGAAGCCGAACTCGGTCAGCTTGGCGGCATCGAAGAAGACGTTGTCGGTCTGAGTCACGAAGACGTTATGAAGCACCTGACGGATCCCGACCAGGTCGTTGAGTTTGTGGGCAAGACGGGCGTTGATTCGCTGGCGGTTGCAATCGGAACCAGTCACGGGGCGTATAAATTCAAATCGGAGCCGAAACTGGCTTTCGATGTGGTCCAGAAGGTCCAGGAGAAACTGCCGGGATTTCCGCTGGTCATGCACGGATCCAGCAGTGTGCCGAAAGAGTTCAAGGATTTGATTAACAAGTATGGCGGGGCCATGCCTGACGCGGTGGGTGTTCCGGAGAGCGCGATTTCAGAAGCCGTCAAGATGGCGGTCTGCAAGGTCAATATCGACACCGATTTGCGAATGGCTCTGACGGCAAAAATCCGCGAAGTCTATGCGACCAAGCCCAGCGAGTTCGACCCGCGTAATTACCTCGGCCCCGGCCGCGAAGCGATCAAGGCCATGGTCAAACGCAAACTGCACGTGCTGGGCTGTGCCGGCAAGGCGGCAGAGTGCTTCTAAACTGACGGTACGATGCTGAAAAAGTAAGCGTGAATAATTTAACGGCAGGACGGCGATAGCCGTCCTGCCAAGTTCTGATTTATAGGATATGAGATATGTCTATGATGGGTCTAAAGCTCATAAAGTTCGGCCGGAAAAAACCGGCATTGTGTTTCGGTGTTGTCGTGTTGGGGTTGACGGCCCTGATGGGCAGTTCGTGCGATACCAAACAACAAAGCGACCCCGGGACGGTATCGGTTTCGGTAAAGAAGCAGTCGCTTCCGTCGTCTCCGGAGACAACGGGCATTCGGCTTATTGTTGACAGTATCTGTCGGGGGGATTTTGAGCAGGCCCGGCAACTCCTCCAAAAGGCGCCCGCCGAACCTGCCGCCGGCCAGATGAAGGAATTGGTGGATCGCTATTTTGCGATTGAAAAACAGCGTGACCAAAAGCGGCAAGCGGCTTACCAGGAGCAGTTGCAGAAACTCGAAGAAATCAAAGAAAAAGTGTCCGCCAAAGATACGCCGGACGTCAACGACATTGATGAAACGATGATGGCGGTGGTTCAGTCGCGTGAATATGCGCTCTCGGAACAAATAACGGAGTTAATGAGCGATCCGTTTGTGCAAACGATCCTGGCGACGATGGAAGTCAACGCCGACACCAATGAACAGCAGGGCAAGTGGCTGGATGCTTACGCACACTGTTATTATTGGTTGACCGAACTGTACAAGGATGACAAGGTCTACAAGGATAAGGCCGATGAATTGACAGAGTTGGCGGCGATTGAACTGTCGCTGAAAAACAGCACCTGCGGTGAAACCGCCACTGACCGCTACGAAGGGATTGACGTGGAGATGTTTTTGCGGGCGTTTCAGTTGCTCGACGGAAATTATGTTCATCCGGTCGATTATCGTGATATGACTGAAAAGGCGCTGACACGCTGCCGGTTGATGGGTAAGGTGCTGGCCAGGACAAACGAACAGTTGGCCTGGACGGCCTCAAAGGAGCAGGTGTCTGAATGGAACACGGGCCTGGATGAGTTGGAGACGCGCTTTGCGGCGGCGCTGCAGGATGCCGAAACCGTTAAGATGGGGACCGCTGCGGAGTTTTTTTATGAAGCATTGGCATTAAATTCAAAGACATTAAGGATGCCCCAGGAGGTGATGATTGCTCACTATGCCGAGGCCGCATTGGCGTCATTGGATCCTTTTACGAATCTGGTCTGGCCGTGGAACGTTAAGGATTTCGAAAAGAATATGACCCAGCAGTTTACCGGCATTGGTGTCGAGATATCCAAAAGCACCGGAGTTCTGAAAGTGGTCAGTCTGTTGCCGGATACGCCTGCTTATACGTCGGGGCTGGATGCGGATGACGAGATCGTCGCGGTTGATGGCGAGCCCACCGAAGATATGACCATCTATTGTGCCATCGATAAAATTACCGGGCCGAAAGGTACGAAAGTAACGCTGACGATCCGGCGACCGGCGACCGGCGAAACCAAAGAGATCGACATCATCCGTGACAGAATTGTCGTGCAGCCCTTGCGGGGATGGGTACGGGAAGAGAATGGGGATTGGAACTATTGGGCCGATCCTGAAAATAAGGTCGGCTATATTCGCTTGACGGCGTTTACCGAAAGTTCCGGTCCCGACCTGGACGAGGTGCTTCGTAAACTGGAAAAGGATGGAATGACGGGTCTTATCCTGGACCTTCGCTTTAACAGCGGCGGATACCTGAAGGCGGCCGCTGAAGTGGTCGACCTGTTCATTAAGGAAGGCGTGATTGTTAAGAGTAACCCGCGGCAGGGACTTGCGACCTATGAAATAGCCCATCGCAGCGGTACTCACCCGGATTACCCGCTTGTGATTTTGATGAATAATTTCAGTGCCAGCGCTTCGGAAATCGTTGCCGGCGCCCTGCAGGATTCCAAATATCAACGGGCTACGCTTGTCGGGCAGCGCAGTTACGGCAAGGGCAGCGTCCAGGTTGTCAGTCCCTTTACCGGCGGCGGGTCCCAGATTAAGTACACGATAGCGTATTATCATCTGCCCAGCGATCAGCAGGTGAAAAATCGTTACCAGATGGAAAAACTGGGCCGCGACGATTGGGGAATTGCGCCGGATGTCGATGTCGAAATGCTCAACAATGAAGTGAAGGACATGATTGATATTCAGCGCGGCAATGATGTGCTGACACGCACGGATCACGGCGTCAACGGCGGTTCATCCGATCGTCACACCCTTCAGGAGACCCTGCGGGCGGACCCCCAGCTTTCCATTGGCCTGTTGGTGCTTCAGAGCAAACTGGTTGCACAGGGGCAGACGCTGGATTTGAATCCGGTGGTTGCGGAAAATTCATCGGCACAATCTATTGAAAATGATGTGCAGTAAGCCAGGAAAGGAATTACTTTGACGGATCAGGCATCGAGTATCACGAATAAATTTGAACAGCAGCGTCGTGAGAAACTGCAAAAAATGAAAGCGTTTCAGATCGACCCTTATGGCGGTCGTTTTGAAGGGGTTTGTTTTGCCGAAGATGTTAAGGCCGGCTACATCGACGACACCGAGGGCCAGCACGCCTGCTGTGCGGGCCGTATCGTTCTCCTTCGTGACATTGGCAAACTGATTTTTATCACCTTGCGGGATTCCAGCGGAACCATTCAGTTGGGACTGAGCCAAAAGCTGCTCGCCGATCAATGGCCGCTTCTGAAACTGCTGGAGTTGGGTGATATCGTGGGGGCTCGCGGCTCGCTGGGCAAAACCAAAACCGGCGAGATCACAATCTGGGCTGAAGAGATAACACTGTTGAGCAAAATGCTGCTTCAGCCGCCGGAAAAGTTTCATGGGCTGGCCGATGTGGATATGCGATACCGCATGCGGTATGTCGATCTGTGGGCCAATCCGGAGGTCATGCAGCGATTTAAAATGCGCAGTGCCATGGTTGCAACCATGCGCCGGTTTTTAACGGAAAGCGGCTTTCTTGAGGTGGAAACGCCGATGATGCAGGCACTGGCCGGCGGCGCCGCGGCACGACCGTTTGTGACGCACCACAACGCACTGGATCTGGATCTGTTTCTGCGGATTGCCCCGGAGTTATTTCTGAAACGGCTTCTGGTCGGCGGCATGGAAAAAGTCTTTGAGATCAATCGCAATTTCCGCAATGAAGGCCTCAGTATCCGGCACAACCCGGAATTTACGATGATGGAGTTGTATCAGGCCTATGCCGACTACAACGTGATGATGGATTTGACCGAGGAGATGGTTTGCCTGCTTATCGAAAAGCATTGTGACGGCTGGAAACTGCCCTTTGGCAATCTCGAAATCGATTATTACCGTCCGTGGCGGCGGGCGAAATACGCCGATCTCCTGAAAGAACACGCCGGATGCGATATTGAAGACGTTGCCGCCGTTCGCGCCAAGGCGAGGCAGCTTGAACTCAACGAAGCAAATATGGATGACGTGGTTGTGATTAACGAAGTCTTTGAGGCGACGGTAGAAGAGCATCTGGTGAATCCGACGTTTGTAATCGATTATCCTGCGGCCATTTGCCCGTTAACAAAGCAGAGCAAGGCCGACCCTCGCTATGCGGAGCGGTTCGAATTGTTCATCGGGAAAATGGAACTGGCGAATGCTTACACCGAACTGAACGATCCGGATGTGCAGGAAGCCAACTTCCGCAGCCAGCTTCGCGGACTGTCCACCGAGGAAACCATGGCCAAGATGGACGAGGATTTTGTCAATGCCCTGAAATACGGCATGCCTCCGGCAGGCGGCCTGGGCGTCGGCATCGATCGGTTGATCATGCTGCTGACCAACGCCACCAGCATTCGGGACGTCGTCCTGTTCCCCCTGTTGAAGCCGCTGACAGCTAAAACGAATTTTGCCACAGAGGACACAGAGGTTACAGAGGAAAAAATATAAACCACGGATTCCGCAGATTTACACGGATTTTTTTATAAATTTTTTAACAATCCGCAAAAATCCGTGAGATCCGTGGTTAAAATCAAGGAAGGTAAGGTTTGAAGCAGATCAGTATCTTATTATGTCTTCGTTATCTTCAGCATCGCAGGATTGTCATTCTCAGCATGGCGGCAGTCATGCTCAGTTGTGCGTTGCTGATCGTGACGGACAGTCTTTTTACCGGTTTCATCAATGCAGTTGAAAACAGTGTCGGTCAATATCTCGGCGATGTTGTTTTTGAAGCGCCTCCGGGCAAGACCCTGACCGAATACGATGCCTTCATTGATCGTTTAAACCAAGCCGAAAGCATTGAATCGGCCACCGCCGTCCTCAGAAGCCAGGGCTTATTGTTATCATCCCCCGGAAAAGTAAAAGCGACCCGCGTCTGGGGCATTGAACCGTCACGTGCTCTTGCCGTGACCCCATTGAATGAGGCGATGCTCTTCCAGAAAGACAACGGCCGTCCGGATATCCGTTTTACGGTTCCGGATAATCCCGACGCCGCAGGCGGAATTGCGGCGATCGGCCTTTTAACCCAGCCCGATGAATTGACGGATGAGTACGATATTGATGCGGTCAAAGGAATGCTCGGCCGGCCGATGGCGCTGACGACCGGCACCGTCATTCAGGACCCGCAAAACACAGAAACGTCACAAGTGCGCTTTTCGCGAAGAGTCATCAAATTTTCGCTGGCCGATGTGGTCCGAACCGGCATCAATGAGTTTGACGAATCCCTGGTGCTGCTGCCGATAGGGGCCCTGTCGGCCCAACTGCATCCGGACGAAGCAACCTGTGCGAATATGCTGCATATCCGCCTGGCGCCCGGTGCTGACGCGGAAGCCGCGACACTGGTGATTCGCGGCATCTGGCGCGATTTTGCAGGCGACCGGTATAACTGGTCCGACTTTGTGACGATCATTTCAACCAAACGCATGCAGGCCCAGTTGATCGGTGAGTACAAGAAGCAAATGAAAGTGTTATTATTCATTTTTGGATTGGTCAGCGCCGGGATTATCCTGCTGGTGTTCTGTATTTTTTACCTGATCGTTATGACCCGCCGCAAAGATATCGGCATCCTGAAAAGCTGCGGCCTGTCCAATCCCTCTGTGGCGGGCATGTTTGTTCTTTTTGGGGTCGTCGTGGGAATTGTCGGCGCGATTGCGGGCATCGGGCTGGGCTGGCTGATTATTGATAACATTAACGCGATTGAACAAGCGATTGCATCTGTCTTTGGGCTCAAGCTCTGGAAGGCCAGCACCTATATGTTCACGCAAATTCCCAACACGATGCATTGGGGCTCGGTGCTGTGGGTAACAGGTGCCGGTATTACGGCGGCGGCAATTGGCTCGTTAATTCCGGCCGTAGCAGCAGCGCGAGTCAAACCGGTGGAAACCCTGCAGTACGAATAATCTACCAACGACGAACTATGAACTAAGAACTGAATAATGATTAAGTGGTTATTGGCATGGCGGTACTTTTTTAAGCGACCGATTTCGATTCTGGCGGTCACGGCGGTGGCGCTTTGCGTATTCATCGTGCTGGTGGTCATGACGGTCATGAACGGACTGGTGCGGGATTTTAAGCAGAAAAACCACGACTACGCCGGTGACTGCATCATCGCATCCGATTCACTGGTGGGATTCGGCTATTACGAAGAGCTTATGGAGTTTTTGCAAAAACAGCCCACTATCGAAGCGGTTTCCCCCGTCGTTAGGGGCGTTGGATTATTAAGCCAGCCCGGTAGAGACTGGAACATGGGTGTTGAGGTGCACGGTGTCGATCCGATGCTGCATTCGCAGGCGACCAACTTTGCCGAAACACTGTACTATCGCCGGGAAAATCCGGCGTTGGCGTTCAGCCCGATGTACGCTCCGCAGGCCGATGGCTGCATTCTCGGTATTGACCTATCGCCTTCCTATCGACAGCCGGACGGCAGTTATGCTCATGCGCCGCAGCCGGGACAGTACAACCTGATGCTGAGTGTATTTCCGCTGAATATCAAGGGCGGCCTGCAGCGGTCCATCGATATGGTCAGCACCAAAACATTTTCTTATAGTGATGACAGTCACAGCGGATTGGTCAAAGTGGACGGAATGGTCGTGTACGTTCCGCTGGAACAGGCCCAGACCCTGTGCGGCATGGACATTCCGATCAAGCGTATCAGTTCGCTCCACATTAAATTTCAAAAGGGCGTTTCCCAGCGAGCGAGCGTGGAAGAAGTCCGGCAGCGATGGAATGAGTTTGCCGCTCAAAACGCCAGCCGTCCCGGCGGGGATTTGTTTGCTAATGTTCGCGTGCAGAGCTGGCAGGAAAACCGCCGCAGTACGATCGCACCGATGGAAAAAGAGCAGACCATGATGACGATGCTCTTTTTAATGCTGGGGGTGATTACGGTCTTTATTGTCTTTGTGGTACTGTATATGATCATCAGCCACAAGAGCAAAGACATTGGCATCCTGAAAAGTATCGGCATATCCCTATCTGATATTGTATGCATGTTCCTGCTGTTTTCGGTGTATATCGCGTTGATCGGTGTCTTGATTGGGTCGGCTGCCGGATGGGCGTTTTTATATAAAGTTAATGATATCGAAGGATGGCTTTATGAGCATTACCACTGGCAGCTCTGGGACCGCAGCGTTTACGCGATTGGAAAAATACCCAATAAAGTCGAAATGGATGTGCTGGCAAGTATCGTCGGTTCGGCCATGCTTGCCTGCATGATCGGGGCGGTGGTTCCCAGTTTACAGGCCGCCCGCAAAAGGCCCGTGCAGAGTTTGCAGGTCAATCAGCTATAGGAAACAGAGAGACAATGGAAACAATGATTAAAGCAGAAAACATAACCAAATCCTACACGATGGGCAAAACCAAACTGGACGTACTTCGCGGCGTTAACCTGACCATTGAAAAGGGGCGGTTTGTGGCGGTCGTCGGGGCTTCCGGCAGCGGAAAAAGCACGCTGTTGCATATTCTGGGGGCATTGGACAGGCCCAACAGTGGCTCGGTGTTTTATCAAAAACAGAACCTGGCCGGCCTGCGATGGGGCAAATTGAACCATTTTCGCAATAAAGAGGTGGGGTTTGTTTTTCAGTTTTACCATCTTTTGGACGAATTAACGGTATTGGAAAATGTCATGGCGCCGGCCATGGCCTCGGCCGGGCTTTTGGGCTGGATGTCACTCAAATCCAGGACCCGCGAGAGGGCCCATCAATTATTGGAACGGTTTGGCCTCAAAGAGCGGCTCCGGCACAAACCCTATGAATTATCCGGCGGCGAGCGGCAGCGGGTTGCGATTGCCCGGGCGCTGATCAACCAGCCGCCTCTGCTTTTAGCGGATGAACCGACAGGAAACCTTGACTCTCGGACAGGACATGGTATCTTAGAGGCCTTAAAAGGATTGCATGACGAAGGTCAGACCATTATTATGGTGACGCATGATGAGCGGATCGCATCGCAGGCCTCGCGTGTCATTCGGCTGATCGACGGAAAAGTACAGGAATAGACGCCGATTTCAGGATTCAGGCGTCCTAATTGTGGAGTAAAAGATGGGATTAAAAATTTGGTTGAATGATGGATTAGTGGATGAGCGGGATGCGAAAGTGTCCGTTTTTGATCACGGTTTGCTGTACGGCGACGGCGTGTTCGAGGGCATTCGGGTCTATAACGGCAACGTCTTCGAAGGGCCGGCCCATCTCAAACGCCTGTATGAATCGGCGAAAGTGATTATGCTGGATATTCCCATGGACATTGAAACGCTGGCCGATGCGATGGAACAGACGGTTCGAGCCAACAATGTGCAGGAAGGGTATATCCGTCTGATCGTAACACGAGGTGTCGGGGACCTGGGGTTGAATCCCTTCATCTGTAAAAACGGAGCCACCATCATTATTGCCAGTGAGATTCGGCTCTATCCGGAGGAACTCTACGAAAAAGGTCTGAAGGTCGTTAGTGTTTCGTCGATTCGCAACCATCCCCTGTCCTGCCCGCCGCAGGTCAAGAGCTTGAACTATCTGAACAATATCCTCGCCAAAATCGAGGCGATTCAAGCCGGTGCCGCCGAGGCGATTATGTATAATCATCTGGGCTACGTTGCCGAGGCCAGCGGTGACAATGTCTTTACCGTCCGCAATGGCGTCGTCTGTGCACCGCCGACTCAGGCCGGGTCTTTGGACGGCATCACCCGTGATGTTGTGATTAAGCTGGCGAAAAAGGAAGGCATTGGCGTCCAGGAGAAAGATCTGACCCGGTTCGATCTGTATGTTGCCGATGAAATGTTTTTGACGGGAACCGCGGCGGAGGTGATCGGTGTCGTCGAGATGGATGGGCGTGTCATCGGGGGTGGTGTTCCCGGTCCGGTCACAAAGCGGCTGCGAAAATTGTTCTTTGACTATGCCCGTTCCTGAGAATTCCATCCAACCCGCATAGAGTGCCGCGAAAATGAAATTACAGGACCATTACAACCTGATTCAAACCGAGATGCTTGCGGTTCGGCAGAAAATTGACCGTCAATACGAAATCTCGGACAGCGATCTTTCCGGGGTTCTTCAGGAGATTTCCAAACGGCAGGGGAAAATGCTCCGACCTGCGCTAGTCCTGTTATCCGGCAAACTCATTTCAGAGATTCGCCCCGAGCACATTGACCTTGCGGTGATGGTCGAATTGATCCACCGGGCGTCGCTGCTGCATGACGACGTGATCGATAAAGCACAACTGCGCCGCGGTCAGGCCAGTGCCAATGCGCTCTGGGGCAATACCGCGGCGGTGCTGCTGGGGGATTTCCTGCTGAGCCGGGCATTTACACTCGGCGCATTGTCTCAATTTAACGGCACCGGCCAGATACTGTGCCAAACGGCCCAGACGCTCTGTGAGGGAGAGCTAAAACAAAATCTTCTGAAAGGGTCATGGTCGTTGACCGAACAGGATTATTTCCAGATCATCGAGGCGAAAACGGCGGCCCTTTTCCGCTGCAGTTGTCAATTAGGAGCAATGGCTGCGGGGGCTTCGAAGGAGCAGACCAAGACATTGAGTAAATTCGGCTTTCAATATGGACTGGCATTTCAGATCGCCGATGATTTGCGGGATATCCTGTCAACGGAAAAACAGGAGGGCAAGACGCTTGGTACCGATCTGTTGGAGAAAAAGTTAACGCTGCCGGTGATCCACTGGATCAACCACAATCAAGAGCAGAAACCGGCTCTTATTGAGCAAATAACGGATTGTGCAGATGTTCGGGAATTGACAAAGCAAATGCGGCAGAGTGGAAGCATTGACTATGCCAAAGAATCGGTGAGAAAATACACCGATAAGGCCTGCCATCTCTTGGAGACGTTTATTCCGGCTCCTGCCAGAGAGGCGTTGATTTCTTTGGTCGAGAGCGTTATTTCGGATATTTCATAATGCCCGTCACATCATCAATGACGCAAAAAAAAGGCCGGCAATTGCCGGCCTTTTAATCTATTGGATTGTTATTCTTAGAAGCTGAACGCGTACGAAATGCTCGCCCACAGCTCATCCTGAGTGTTAACCGTCTCCTCGAAAGAATTCTGGAAGTAAACGGCCGGTACGACTTTCGCGCCGGTCATCGGGCATGTCATAGAAGTGCTCAGGCCCCACACCATGTGTGACCAATCGTGGTCGACTGTGTCGGCGCCAACGCCATCATTGTAAACAATGTCCCAAGTAAAGGTCATCGGCAGTTCCGGAACTTGGTCAAGAGTGAAATCGTAGCCAAGACCTGCGAGATAGATGGTGCCGCCTGTAAAGCCATTGCTGGCATAGCTCTTAGCATTCCACATCTGCATGACACCAAAGTGAGGAACAACCCCATTATCCAACAGCGCCGGCATAGAACCGGTCAGGAAGACTTCCTGCAGATCACTGCCCTTGGTCTGCGTGTCGATATAATCGTAGTAACGCCATCCGATCTGATAATTTGTCTTCCATGGGCAATCTTCATAGGCGGCGCCATTATAAGCCAGTGTGTAATTGTACTCGGTCCGATTCACACGGCTTGTACTGGCATATGCAGGGCTGCTGGCGTCCGCTCCCGTGGTTCCGGCCGGACCGGCATACGACATCCAGACATTGGCGCTGAAGCCGTTGCCGAGATCGACGTTGACACTGGGCTGGAAAGCGCCGGTGTTATCGAGGATGTCAAAACCTCTCCAGATGTACTTAGAGGTGTAACTCAGATCGACAGTGACTCCCATGGGCTCTGTGGCCTTCGGTGCTGCGGCCGCCTGCTCAGCGGCATTTACAAATCCCGCAACACTCAACAATACTACCATTCCCACCAACAGTTTCTTCATTTTTGATCTCCTAAATAAAAATCCGTTTTCATTCCTTAATTTTACGATCACAAACAACACCTTGAGTAGTATTACATCCACAAGTATCGACTAATTCAAGCAAAAACCTTACATTTTTTCAATAAAAGTTTCCCCAAAAAACACAGATTTTGTCCGGAAATTCAGTGTGTTGAATATAGTCGGGACAAGGGGAAAAATGAGAAAAAACCTCAATATCAGTATCCTTGAACAGCTATTTCACTTCTTCCGGGTGAAACATCTGTTTGGCTTGCCCCACCAGGTAAAAACTGCCGGTGACACAAATGAGGTCTTCTTTGGAGACAGCGTTTTCGGCAACCCGAATGGCTTCTTTCAGCGATAGCGTGGTCTGGCACATCTTGCCGCACATCTCCGTATACATTTCTGCAAGTTCGGAAGGAAAAACCGCCTTGGGCGAGTTGGACCGGGTAAAGATGACCTTGTCAGCGCCGTATTGAAGTTCGCTCAGCATGCCGCGAACATCTTTATCGTTGTTGCAGCCGAAAATAATGATCATCGAATCGTAAGGAACATGCTGCCCGATGGCTTGAATCAGCGCTCGAACGCTGGCGGCATTATGTGCCGCATCAATCAGGATTCGGGGATCCTCGCAGACGATTTCCATCCGTCCGGGCAGTTTCACTTCACTTAGTCCCGTAACGGCTTTCTGGTCGTCTATTTCGTACCCCTGATTTTTCAGGTTGTCCAGCATGGCCAGAGCCAGTCCGCAGTTGATCGCCTGATGTTCGCCGGGCAGCGGAACGCGCAAGTGCTCAAAGCGGCTGCTGGACGTGGTCAGGCAGATCCGCGTATGCGGACCGTCTTCGCGTGAGGATTCAAACCGGTAAGAGAAATCAATATCTTTGCCCGTTATCACCAGCGGGGCTTTTTGCAAAACAGCGAGCTTTTTAAGAATTCGCATCGCTCCCGGTTCCTGCTGAACGGTTACAACGGGAACGCCTTTTTTAATAACGCCCCCTTTTTCCTTGGTAATGCTGTCAAGGGTCGTTCCCAGGAGATTTTGGTGATCGATGCTGATCGAGGTGATCCCGACTAATTCCGGATCGACGACATTGGTACTGTCCAACCGCCCTCCAAGACCTGTTTCGATGACAGCCAGATCCACTTCGTTATCGGCAAAATGCAGGAAGGCCAGCGCGGTCATAATCTCAAAGAAAGTTGGACCGTTGTCGGTTTTGATTAATTTCTCGATAACAGGATGCACCCGATTCATCAGGCCCAGCATCATTTTCTTATCAATCATTTTAGAATTGATGGCAATCCGTTCGTGCAGCGTCGTTACGTGCGGTGACGTGTAAAGCCCCACACTGTATCCGTTGGCTTCGATCATTTTCGCCAGCATTGCCGCGGTGGAACCTTTACCCTTGGTTCCGGCAATATGGATCATCTTTATCTTTTTGTGGGGATTGCCAAGGCCCTTAAGAAGTTGATTCATTCGCTTAAGGTCAAAAGTTGTGACATTATAGCGCAGCTTCTGCTGCCTCTCATAATCCGTCTTATCAAACAGGTATTGCATCGCCTTTTGATAAGTGCGAAACGCCTTTGCGGGACGTTTGACTTTTGTAACGGAAGCAGAAGAGGGTTTTTTGCTCGCTTTCTTAAAAGTCTTCTTCCCTGTACTTTTCTTAGTTTCCATAATTTACTGAATACTATCATAATCTGCGGTCGAGGTCAATTGTGTTCATTTACTTTTACACGAAAAACGAGGACGCTGATTTGAATGCATTCTTTTAACTTCTTTATTTCAAAGAAGATAGAAACTTGATTTTAGAGATTAAATTTAATCAGATAGGCAAAAAATAACATCTTCCTCTTATCATAATATAAGATAATCTTTTCGTGTCGTTCGGATTGTGCCGGAATTAAGTTCTTGAAAGAGACTATGGGGTTTGTTAATATATGCGTCCTTAATTTTGATACGGAACTAAGCTGTTCCGGGAAATAGAGAGTGAAATCATTGATTTTGGAGTAAAAACGGCATGAGTGGATTAAATAAACTCGACAATCGTTGTGTGCAAACAATCCGTTTTCTTTCGATGGACGGGGTCCAGAAAGCGAAGTCCGGGCATCCCGGCATGCCGATGGGCATGGCCGCGGCGGCTTATTCATTGTGGGACAGGCACTTGAAATTCGATCCCAAGAATCCAAAATGGATCAATCGTGACCGTTTCGTCTTGTCGGCCGGTCATGGAAGCATGCTGATTTATTCACTGTTGCACTTATTCGGCTATGATTTACCTCTCGATGAGCTGAAACAGTTCCGTCAATGGGGCAGCAAAACCCCCGGTCACCCTGAATACGGCCACACCCCCGGCGTCGAAGTCACCACCGGCCCGCTCGGACAGGGTATTTCCAATGCCGTCGGCATGGCCATCGCACAGAAATATCTGGCCGCACGCTACAACAAAGATGGCATGAACATCTTTGATTATCATATTTATTCGATTTGCGGCGACGGCTGTCTGCAGGAAGGTGTCAGCGGCGAGGCCAGCAGTTTGGCAGGACACCTCGGACTGGACAATTTAATCGTTATCTATGACGACAATCACATCACGATCGACGGCGAAACCGAACTGTCCTTCACCGAAGATGTCGCCAAACGCTACGAGGCCTATGGATGGAACGTCATATCCATCGAAGGAAACGGCCATGATATTGAATCGCTCGACAAGGCCATCAAAAAGGCCCAATCACAAACCCAAAAGCCCACACTCATCAAATTCCGTTCGCATATCGGCTATGGCAGTCCCAACTTCCAGGACACCCACACCGCCCACGGCGCTCCGCTCGGAGAAGATGAGATCAAGCTCATCAAGAAAGCTGACGGATGGGACCCGGAAAAGTCCTTTGTGGTTCCCGAAGAGGTATCCGCGCACTGTGCCAAGGCCAAAGAAAGGGGCGCAAAGCTTTATTCAGAATACCAGGCTCTCTTTGACAAATACGCAAAAGCATATCCGGAACTGGCGAAAGAAATTACCGATGCCCTGAATGGCAAGCCCGGGGTTGATATCGATTCGCTGTTGCCAAAATTTGACGTCAGCAAACCGGTGGCCACCCGAAGCGCTTCCGGGGCCGTCTTGAATGCCCTGATGCCTTCCATGCCGCTGGTGCTGGGCGGTTCTGCGGACCTGACGCCGTCCAATAATACGCATTTCAAAGGGGCCGAGGATTTCCAGAAAGATAACCCTTCCGGCCGCTATATCCGCTATGGTGTTCGTGAGCACGGCATGGCCGCGGTCATGAACGGAATCGCCGCCAACGGAATACTGCGTCCTTATGGCGGGACATTTCTTGTCTTTGCCGATTACATGCGAGGCGCGATTCGTGTCGCGGCGTTGTCAAAATACCCGACGATTTTCCTCTTCACGCATGACAGCATCGGCGTCGGCGAAGACGGTCCGACCCATCAGCCGGTGGAAACATTGGCTTCGTTGCGGATTATCCCCAACCTGTTGACATTCCGTCCGGCCGATGCAAACGAAACGGCTCTGATGTGGAAGTACATGCTGACCCACAACGATGCTCCGGCGGCAACCGCTTTGACCCGCCAGAATCTGCCCATTCTGGATCCGGCCAAATATCCCAATATGACAAAGCATTTCGACAAGGGGGCCTATGTCCTTATCGAAGAAAAGAATGCCGATGTTCTGCTGCTGGCGACCGGTTCCGAAGTTCAGTTGGCGATTGCGGCCCATGAAAAACTCGCCGCCGAAGGCATCAAGGCACAGGTGGTTTCCATGCCGTGCTGGGCATTGTTTGAAAAACAGGATGCGGCCTACAAAGAAAGCGTTCTTCCGGCCGCCGTCAAGGCCCGCGTGGGTGTCGAAGCCGCTCTGGACGCCGGCTGGTGGAAGTACCTCGGTACCAACGGCGAATTTGTCGGCATGAGCAGTTTTGGTGCTTCGGCTCCGGCCGGAACCTGCTTCGAGAAGTTCGGCATCACCACCGACGCCGTCATCGTCGCAGCCAAAAAGTCGATGGCAAAATAACGCGTAATGCGGCCTGAAAGGCCAATATGACTTAGCCCAGGGCAACGCCCTGGGCATAAGGCCAGTAATAAATTATCGCCCTAAAAGGGCAGTATAAAAAAACCGCTGTTCAAGGCCCCGTTTTTCTCAAAGCGAGGCCTTGTTTTTTGCGCCGATTAGCGTAAAGTATAGAAAAATACAATCCCGATTCAGGAGTCTACCATGGCAAAGCAGAAAATCAAAAAAATCGCGGTCCTTACCGGCGGCGGGGACTGCCCCGGCCTCAATGCCGTCATTCGGGCGGTTACCAAGACAGCGATCAATCGACACCAACTCGAAGTCTGGGGCATCGAAGACGGTTATCGCGGGCTGATTGAAGACCGCATCCGTCCACTCAGTTACAACGATGTCAGCAACATTCTCACGCTCGGCGGCACCATTCTCGGCTCCTGCAATTCGTCCAACCCGTTTTCGTTCCCTGTTCCGTCAGGAAAACGTATGCGAAACAAAGATGTTTCCGATGCATGTATCGAGAACCTCAAAAAACGCGGTATTGAAGCACTTCTCTGCATTGGTGGCGATGGCACCATGGGCTCGGCCGCGGCGTTTGCCAAAAAAGGACTGCCGGTGATGGGCGTCCCGAAAACCATTGACAACGATGTATGGGGCACGGATATTACATTCGGTTTCAACACCGCCGTCACCACCGCGACGGAAGCGATTGATAAACTGCACACGACAGCCAGTTCCCACCATCGCGTGATGATTCTCGAAGTCATGGGCCGCTATGCCGGCTGGATTGCCCTGCACGCCGGAGCGGCAGGGGGTTCGGATGTCATCCTGATTCCTGAAATTCCCTACAGACTTGACAAAATTGCTGATTTCGTTCTGGCTCGTTCGAAAAAAGGCAAACGATTCAGCATTATTACCGTCGCCGAAGGCGCCAAACCCAAAGGTGGTCAACAGGTCATCTACAAGAAAATCAAAAACAGCCCCGACCCCATTCGCCTGGGCGGCATTGCGAACGTCCTGGCCGAGCAGTTGGGACAGATCACCGGCCTGTCCTGCCGCGGCGTGAACCTCGGTCACATCCAGCGCGGCGGCTCGCCGACACCGTTTGACCGGGTGCTGGGGACCGAGTTCGGCTATTATGCGATGGAACTGTTGATGAAGGGCCAAACCAACCGACTTGTCGTCTGGAAAGACGGACACCTTAACAGCGTGCCCCTGAGCCGCATCGCCGGCAAGATAAAAACCGTCAAAACCAATAACCCCCTCGTCCTCGCCGCCAAAGCCGTCGGAACAAGCTTCGGGACGTAAATGGCCTGAAAGGCCAATATAATATAGCCCAGGGCAACGCCCTGGGTCCAAAGGTATCCTAATAAAAAATACGCCCTGAAAGGGCAATATAAAATGTCGCAATCATTAGTCCAAATGTATGTCCATATCGTGTTCAGCACCAAAGATCGCCCCCCGTTTATTGAGTCGGAAATTAAACAGTATTTGGTCTCAAGGGATAGTGTTGCTATATGAAGTGTTTTTGAGAGGTTTATTGTGGAACAGGGAGTAGTTGTATTAGATGGGCGGTATTCTGCACCCTTTAAAAAGCAATTATATATACGCTTAAAGGATATTCTTGATTTTGCCATTAACGAGAAAGAGTCGGGAAAAGGATTATTTGCCCGTCCGGAAGTTGATGCAGGTCTTTTTTGTTTATTGAATGCTTTAGAACGGCTGGAACCGGGAATTGGTTGGAGACATAAAGCAATTGTAACAGCGATTCACTCTATTGATACTGCATTAAAAATGAAAGATCAATGGTGGTGGCCTCGTTATGAAGAGGCCATAAGGGAGCATCGATTTGAGTTAAGCGAAGGCGGTTTTGGCTTGAATTATGGTATAATTGATCAGTATATCCAAGAGCCATTTCGAGAACATGCTAAGAAGCGGTTTCAGATTTCGGAAAATCTTAGCCAGCGATGTGCTGCCGATATAAAAGCTAAATGGGAGCCGGTAAATATTGATCCCTTGCCTGCGGGATTTCCAAAGCCATTGTGGGAAAACAAGTCTGTTCCTGAATTTCCAGAGAATAATAAAAGTGCAGTGAGCAAGTATGGTAGTCTTATTGCAAGCACTGTTTGGCGAATTCTCGATAAACCGTTATGGGATAGACATTATATTGCAATGTGTTTAGGTGATTTCTCTGAACAAGAAAAGCCGGAAGCATGGGGTGGTCTTTCGCAACATTATATTTCTCATTATTCCCTTTTGGCGGATCATGAATTTTATTATTTTGCTGGGATACCAATCCTGCAACGATTCTTCGGTGGGACAGCTGCAACCGTTCTCGATGCCCTTAATGCTCATATTGGTGTACTGAAACATTATTCAGATTGGCGAGAAGAACCATACTCATTTGAGAGCGCAATGGGAGCATTGCTTGTAAACAATACCTCTTTTTTAGACAATTGGGTTAGACGGGTAAAAAAATATAAAGCCCGATGGAATCCCAATAAAGTTTTCAATGTTCTCTTATTGCGGTTTTTAGAGTCACCAAAGAATACGACTTGTCCGGACGTAAAACCTCTGAAAGGAAAGTATCTTTATGCTTATCAACAGGCATTCATCGGTTTAATGACACGGGATAGCGTGCTTCTGGATGAGAGTGTTCTTGACATGTTAAAGCATTGGTCCAAAGTTCAGGATGGGGTTTGGGTTGGTTATGAAAAATACAACTATTGCATACCTGCGATGGCAATTCAGCGGACGGCTTTACGGTTAGGGATGGAAATCAGTATTCCTGATGTTCCTTCTAATGATCCTGAATTAGTTCTGGCAGAAGACCCGCAACGAGCATTTTCGCCTTATTGTACGATTCCTGGAGCAGACCTTGTTGCTAATAGTACTACCGTCCAGTGGCCTTCACTCTATTTGAATGAACCAGTGAATCAAGTCGTAGAATTGGAAGGAAAAACATTTTGGGCCTGTCCCGACATCCAAACATTTTCGGGCGAAATTGAGGGAACCATCCAAGCGAAATTAAAGGTCAGAGTCCCTGGTGGGGTGAAAACCAATATGATTTCTTTTGAAAATACGATGATTGCTGGACGTAGCCTTGATTCTTCCTATGGCATAATAACACCTTCGATTTGTGCTTACTATGCAAATCTTTGGGAACCCAAATGGGTACGGGATGTTTCCTTAAAGCCAGAGAGTATAGTCCTCGAAGGCGATACAATTTTCGCGACGACTTCAGATCTTTTTTCTCCCGGTTATATTTATGCGATTGATGCCGAGTCCGGTGAGGAAAAATGGAAACGCCGCATGAAAGGTGAAGGTTTTAATTGTCATCCGGTTGTCATTGATGATTTAATCATTGTTGCTACGAGGCGTGGTGTTTGTTCTTACGGAAAAAGCGATGGCAAGCTGCGATGGCATAATGACGAGCTACAGCCGAATACAAAAATCGTATCTAATGGGAATATTGTATGTTTTGGAACTGAAGGGCCGAAGAAAGGTCTAAGTGCGTTGGATTCGATTACTGGAAAAAAGATTTGGCATCAAATAATTGGCCAAAAAGGTATTATTGCCATTACAATTTCAGGTGAATGTATTTATGCAGCTTCTTTAGGTGAAAATTTGTGTCACATCGACCTGAGCAATGGGGCAATTAAACATAGATCAAAGGAACGAATAGGGTCTAATGTTCTCATACAAGATGGTATTGTTTATTCGGTGCTCTTGTGTGAAGATGCTGATATACAAACATTAGGAGCATTTGATTTATCTACAGATGAGAATAAATGGATCTGTGATCCAAGGGTTCTCGATGATGAATTAAATTATGTAGGAGTACTTTGGGGTATATGGGGTTCACGGCTGTACTCTGGGGCTTTGGGTTTGAATGCTTTGAATTTAGAAGCAGGGCAGGTGGTATGGAAGGTAAGAAGTGAAAATAGTGATTCTGTTGTTCCTGTATGCTATGACAATGGAGACTTGTATGTTTTTCATAAGAAGGACCTTTGGGTTTTAGATGAGTCTGAGGGATTGTGCTAAAAAAAGTTTTTTATATTTATCGGCAATATTATCTTGGGCTAAATTACATCGGCCTTTCAGGCCGTTTTTGATATTTTGGATTTAGCTAGGTACAAAACGGTCAATGAGATTGCTGCTTGTCTGACCGAGCGCAGCCCTGCACAGGGGCCGCTGAATGTCAGCGGGACGTGGGGATCCTTTGCGCCCATGCTGGCGGCGTACCTGTGGAACACGCTCAAACGGCCGGTTTTGTATATCAGCCCGCACATCGACGATGCCGACACCGCCGCCGATGACCTGCAGGTCTTTGCGGGCCTGCCCATCCAAACATTTCCCGTGTGGGAAAGCCCGGACGAGGTCACCGATGCCACTGATGAGATTCTCGCCCAACGACTGCGATTAACACTCTGGCTGGACCAACAGCAGCAAAAAGACACCTGCGAACCGTTCCTGATTTCAACCTGCGTGCAGGCATTGAACCAACCGGTGACCCGGCCCCAACTGCTCACCGAGCAGGGCCTGTCGCTGGCGATCAACCAGACCATGGAGCCGGAACTGCTTGTCGGCTGGCTGACCGACCACGGTTTCGAACGTGTAGACAGTGTGGACGTCCCCGGCCAGTTTGCCCATCGCGGCGGCATCGTGGACATCTTCGCCCCCGTCTGCACCACCACCAGCGCCGAGCAGGGCGTTTCGGACGTCAGCGAATCCCGCCCGGTGCGTATCGAATTTTTCGGCGACGAAATCGAAAGCATCCGCCGCGTCGATCTGGACACCCAGCTTTCCAGCGATACGCTGACCGCCGCGCAGATTACGGCTTCACAGACGACCGTCACTCCGGAAGGCACGGAACTGCTGCTCAATCTGCTCCCCGCTGAAACGCTAATCATTCTCGAAGAACCCACCGAGATCGCCGAAGTGTCCGAAGTCTTCCTCAGCCGCCTCGACGACGTCCACGGCATGTATTCGTGGAAATCCGTTTACCGGGCCATGCAGAAATTCACCTGCCTGCATGTCAGCCGTTTCGCTCAAACGGCGCAAACCGATTTCCAACTGAACGTCACCAGTGCCCAGCAGTTCGAACACAAGGCCGGTTCGATCTGGAAAGAGCAGGAAACCGTCCTCGGCGACCTTGTTAAGGAAGCCAACGAAAGACGGGTCCTGTTCTATTGCGAAAATCAGGCCGAGATCCAGCGCATCCAGGAAATCCTCCGCGAAAAATTCGACGGTGTCCCCAAAAACTTCAAACTGCTGATCGGATTCATCCATCGCGGCTTTATCGTTCCGGCCCTGAACACCATCCTCGTCACCCACCACGAAGTCTTCGGGCAGGTTTCGGCCCGGCGGCGAATCCGCCGTATTCAAAGCTTGTCGCCCGTGGACAGTATGCTTGATCTCAAGAAGGGCGATTACGTCGTCCACATCAGCTACGGCATCGGCAAATATGTCGGCATCCGCATGATGGAAAAAGCTGGCAGCACCGCCGAATACATCACGCTCGAATACGCCGACAAAATCCAGATGCACGTGCCGGTCGCCAACATCGGGCTGATCCAGAAATTCATCGGTTCCACCCCCAAACGTCCAAGCTTAAGCAAGATTGGCACAAAGAAATGGGAAAAGCAAAAAGAAAACGTCGCCAAGGGCATCGAGGAAATGGCCGCCGAACTGCTTGAAGTGCAGGCCAAACGCGAAAAACTCGGCGGATTCAACTTCGGCGCCGACACCATCTGGCAGCGCGAGTTCGAAGAATCGTTTCCGTATCAGGAAACGCCCGACCAGATCACCGCCGTCGCCGAGATCAAGGACGACATGGCCTCCGACAAACCCATGGACCGCCTGCTCTGCGGCGACGTCGGCTACGGCAAGACCGAGCTGGCCATGCGGGCGGCGTTCAAAGCCATCCAGTCCGGCAAGCAGATCGCCGTTCTCGTACCGACCACGGTCCTCTGCGTCCAGCACGGCCGCACCTTCCGCGAACGCTTTGCCGATTTCCCGGTGACGGTCGAAGCCATCAACCGCTTTACCACGCCCAAAGAGGCTCGCGAAATTCTCGCCAATTGCCGCAAGGGGGTGGTCGATATCCTCATCGGCACGCACCGGCTGCTAAGTGACGATGTGGGCTTCAAAAATCTCGGTCTGCTGGTCATCGACGAAGAACAGCGATTCGGCGTTGAACACAAGGAACGGCTCAAACGCTTCCGCATCAACGTGGACATCCTGACCATGACCGCCACGCCGATTCCGCGGACGCTGCACATGTCGATGATCGGCCTGCGCGACATCAGTTCGCTGTCCACGCCGCCGCTGGACCGCCGGGCCGTCGTTACCAAGGTCTGCCGTCACAGCGACGAGACCATCCGCAAGGCCATCCTGTTCGAGATCAGCCGCGACGGGCAGGTTTTCTTCCTTTACAACCGCGTGCAGACCATCGAACGCTTCGCCCATGAAATCCGGCAACTGCTGAAAGACCCGTCTGTGAAGATTGATATTGCCCACGGCCAGATGGCCAAGCACGAACTGGAAGATGCGATGATCCGCTTCATCACCGGCGACACCGACATTCTTGTCTGCTCGACAATCATCGAGTCCGGCATCGATATCCCCAACGCCAACACCATGCTCATCGCCGACGCCGACCGCTTCGGGCTGGCCCAACTACACCAACTTCGTGGCCGTGTAGGACGTTACAAGCACCGCGCGTATGCGTATATGCTCCTGCCGCGATCGCGCAGCATTACCCCCATCGCCGGAAGGCGCCTCAAGGCCATTGAGGAGTATTCGCAACTGGGCGCCGGGTTCCGCATCGCCCTGCGCGATCTGGAGATTCGCGGGGCTGGCAATATCCTCGGCCCCGAACAATCCGGCCACATCAACACCGTCGGCTATGAACTCTACTGCCGTCTGCTTGGCGAAGCTGTCAGGAAACTGCGTAACGAACCGATCGAAAAAGAACCGGAGACGGTGATCGATCTGGGCTTTGCGACCTACATCCCCAAGAGCTACATCCCCTCGGACCGCCAGCGGCTCAGCGTGTATCAGCGGATTTCGACTGCCCGTAACAGCAAGGATATCGACCGGCTCAAAGTGGAGCTGCGCGATTTGTTCGGCCCCGTGCCCGATCAGGTCACCCAATTTTTGGAACTGTCGCAGCTAAGAATCTGGGCGGCCAAATGGAACATCCAGAGCATCATCGTCCAGAAGCCCGATGTGATCTTCACCTTCCCCGAAGGCGCCAGTGCAACCGACCTGTTCGCCCGCTACCCCGGCACCGTCCGCATTCCCGACCCCCGCACCGTCCACCTGCGCCTCGAAAAAAACTACTTCGACCCCCAAACCCTCCTGGCCGTTTTAAGAAAACTGCTGCGAAGATAAAGTAAGAGTTCAAGCTTCAGCTTGTTTTTATACGATAAGTTTTAATCGGCCTGAAAGGCCGTTGTAATATAGCCCAGGGCAACGCCCTGGGTTTAAGATGCACCCAATTAGGAGAATGCCCTGAAGGGGCATGATAATAAAATGGCACAATCATTAGCTCAAAAGTATGTTCACATTGTATTCAGTACCAAAGAACGCTATCCATTTATCGAAACAGACATCGAACCACAACTTTATGCCTATATGGCTGGGACCATAAAACAAATGGAGGGCATTCCTTGTCTGATTAACGGAACTGCTGACCATATACATATTCTATCAACATTGCCAAGGACCGTAACTTTGGCAAAATACATTGAAGGAATCAAACGTCCCAGCAGTCGATGGCTCAAAACAAAAGGCGGTATGTATGAAAAATTTGCCTGGCAGAACGGGTATGGTGCATTCTCTGTCAGCAGTTCCAGAGTGGAAGCGGTTAAGCGGTATATCGCCGGACAGGAAGAGCATCATCGTACGGTTACATTCAAAGAAGAATTTCTTGAATTTTTGCGAAAGTACAAGGTTGAATACGATGAACGTTATTTGTGGGATTGATTACGTTGCCCTTACAGGGCGATAATTATTTTTGTGACTCCTAAACCCAGGGCGTTGCCCTGGGCTATAATACATCAGTCTTTCAGACTGTTTTGGATTGAACTTTAAAACTTACGATATAGTGAGGAATGGCCTATATGGCAGACTTAAAGAACAAAAAGCTAATTTACCTCAAAGGATTTCTATTTTTGTTCGGTGGGATGATGGCATCGTTGATTATCCTGCTGGAACATCCATCATGGAAGGTTGCGGTGATGCTGGCTTTGGCGATTTGGTGTTTCTGCCGGGCCTACTATTTTGCTTTCTACGTCATCGAACACTACGTTGACAGCAATTACAAATTCGCCGGCCTGTGGTCATTTGTACGGTATATTCTCACAAAAAAAGATGAATGATTCACAACGCATGTCACCCCGGCCTCTGAGCCGGGGTCCAGGGCGTTAACGGCTGGATGCCGGATCAAGTCCTGCATGACAAATCAGAGAAATCGGTGTAATCTGTGGACTAACTATCGCCACCCTCACGCTTGCGCGATTCTTGTCGGATTTGTTCGATGATTTCCCGAAAGTGGATCGACGGCCGCAGGTACTCCGAAGGATTAAGACCGATTGCTTTATAGATTTTTCCTTTTTCAAATTCCAACGGCTCTATCTGAAGCCGCATCTTAAATCCATACTTTTCCAGTACGGTGCCCGGGTTCGGTGCCGGGCAGTCCTGCGGCACGGTATCCGGGCATATTCCGGGTATCAGCCAGGGCGTAATGAATCCGTCATCCAATCCAACATCCAAATTCCGTTCTTTCATCTTTACGAAGAAATAGTATCCGCCTTCAAACCATTTTCCCTGTACGGCATGTTTCGTTTTGCGGGCGGTTTCGGCGGGTTGGACGTCCAACTGCCGCAGGGTTTCGTCAATCAATCGCGTCATCGCGTCTTCGTACGATTCATTGGCTGTGTTCAGGGCCATGACCGCCAGTCGTGTTCCCAGGACATCCGAATAAGTGTCCTCCCAGGAAAACGCGGAGATATTTTCCGAGAAGACGCCGGACGAAGCGAACCCGTACCAGGTCAGTATTTCATGCCAGATCAAGCTGGTGTGAGCCAGATACTGTCCATACGAAATCGACACTTTCCGGGCGATTTTTTTTCTCTGCTGCCAGGACATATTCCGCCATTGATCCGGGTAACTGATGGTTAAGTGATAACGTGCAGGTTCAATGATTCTGTACGTACCGCTCGTACGGGACCGGAGCAGGGTGTTATAGACGAGTTGGGATGCGTATTCCGTGCGGTCAGCGGCTTCACGAACGTGCCCCAGGTCAATGAATCCGCCTTTGCAGGTATAGAGCATTCCCAGTTTTTCCTCATGGCTGGGAGCCAGACTGTGATGTCCAAGGTCATTTGGATCGGGAAACCGCATCCCTGTCGGATCCCCGAAATAATCGCTGACACGCAGCCGCGGCCGGGAGCCGACCTGACAGCCCGCCAGTGAAATGATCAGCAACAGGGCTGTTATAAATCTGTAGAAAACGATTTTTTTAAGGATTTTTTCCACAACAGTCTATTCCCCAAGATGTCTGATGATGGCTCGCTTACGCGGCAAAAGTACATCGGCCTTTTTTTTGTCTTCGGTTCCGTTAAACCAGTACGCTACGTCGAGCAGTGCCAGAAAATCAGCCGTATAATCTTTCAGAATGCCGACCATCTCGACCGGCTGATCTCCGTGCAGGAGCTCGGCAACGACCTGGTGGCCGATATATCTTTCCAACAGCGGCTCATACGAGGTATCGACCGATCCGATGACTTCATTTTTCATCTGGCTGACGTATTTATCCTGTGCGCTGAGTAATGCTCCGGCTCCCGTTGTCTTTTGGGCCTGGCTCAGCAGGACATTGGAGACTTCCATGATCGAGTCACGAATCGTCTTAAAGACATTCACGGTCTTTCGCCACAAACGCCGCAGCCAGTGAGGGTGATAGGTCCGCCTGAGCTCCTTTTCGCGCCGCTGGTACTGCTCATCGCTGAGCATATCATGATACCGAATCATCGCAGAGATATTACCGTATTCATATTTGTACAGCATGTAGCTGGATTCGATGTGCCCGTTGGCGTCTTTATGGGCCTGCGGATAGACCAACTCCATGCCGGTCGCCTCGACACGAAGGGTGCCCCAGATATATTTGCTGTTGGCGTCTTCCAGCGTGACCGCAAAGCCGTCAAAGGCCTTCAGGCACTTGTCTTTCTTGCGCCCGCGGATAAACGCCGCGATCACCGTTGACAAAAAAATGAACAGAATTGTAATAACCACCGGGTGAAAAAAACCGGTGAAGAAACTGTTTTCTGGCATTTCGTTCTCCTGTGACAAATACTTTCGATAACAGAATAGTGCAAACCGCCCGTCCCGTCAACACTTAGGTTCGAGACGGAAAATGAACTCCCATTTGTGCGGTACGTATAAATGGCATGAACAAGATTGTTCTATCCTCATTTTGGGTGTTACTGCTGCCGGCCTTAACGGCCTCAAACAGGGGGTGCCGCACGTTCTTTCTGCCGCACTATGACCCCAACAGCCCGCCCGCTTACACCGAAAACACGAAAGCCGTTGCCAAGGAGACCGCTATGGATGCCTCGAACCCCCAATCCCCAATGCCCCAAACCGAACGCCAGTGGAAACAGAAACTGACACGCCAACAGTATTATGTCCTCCGGCAAAAAGGCACCGAGCGTCCCTTTACCGGAAAATATGATCATTTTTTCGAAGAGGGCGTCTATAAATGCGCCGGTTGCGGTGCGGAGATATTTTCTTCCGATGCCAAGTACAACTCCGGCTGCGGTTGGCCCGCCTTTTCCGCGCCTGCTGACAAAGAGGCCGTTGCCGAACGCCGCGACACCACTCTCGGAATGGTCCGCACCGAAATCTATTGTCCCAAGTGCGGCGGCCACCTCGGCCACGTCTTCAATGACGGTCCGGCCCCCACCGGCCAGCGCTACTGCATCAACTCCGCCGCCCTCGATTTCGAAAAAGGAGACAAAACACCCGAAAAGTAGATAAGTGTAGTGGTATATTTCTGTCTTGATGTATACTTGTATACACGCATTCCTGTATACCCGACTTTCATCTTCCATTTTACTGATCAATAGCTTATAATCTCTGCGTATACGATAAAATTACAGGACAAATCAATGGGTGAATCCAAATTCAACTGGTTCGACATTGCCAAACGGCTCAAGGCCATCTCGCAGGCGGGCAGGCACTTTGCTAAAGACGACTACGAGCGCAAGCGGCACGAAGAGATCGAGCAGATCGCCGCGGAGATCTTTGAGCAGCATACCGAGAACATGGACGCCATACAGGCGCTGGGCATCCTGCAGGAAGATGCCGGCTACCCCACGCCGAAGGTGGACTGCCGCGGTGTCGTGTTCAGGGACGACAAAATTCTCATGGTCAAAGAGATCGCCGACGGCGGATGGACGCTGCCTGGCGGCTGGTGCGATACCGGAACGACGCCCTCACAGAACGTCGCCCGCGAGGTCTGTGAAGAGTCCGGCTACAAGGTCAAGGCTACGAAACTGCTGGCTGTCTATGACCGTGATAATCAGGGCCACACGCCGTCATATCCATTCAGCATTTACAAGCTGTTTTTCCTGTGTGAACTGCTCGGCGGCGAGCCGACACCCAGCAGTGAAACCAGCGAGATCGCCTGGTTTGCCGAAGACCAACTGCCCGAGAACTTATCCAACGGCCGCACCCTGCACCACGAACTCCGCCAGTTCTTCGACCACCACCGCAACCCCGACCTGCCGACGAAATTTGATTGACTTATTCCCCGATGATTTGGCAAACAACTTTTCGGTTTCGGGGGCGGGTGTCGAAATCGATTAGGACGATCTGCTGCCAGGTACCAAGCATGGGCTCCTGTTGGCAGAAGGGCACCACCAGCGACGGCCCCAGCATCGATGCCCGCACGTGCGCGTGGCCGTTGTCGTCGTGCCATGTTTCCTCGTGTTCATAGCGACCGTTCTTCGGAGCGATTTTTTCAAACGCCGCGTTGATGTCATGCTTGACCAATCCCGGCTCATATTCGATCGTCGTGATCCCGGCGGTCGACCCCACATTAAACACCGTCACCGTCCCGTCGTTGAATCCGGCGTTGGCGATTGCCCTTTGCACATCCCCTGTAATATCGACAATATCGCAGTTGCCTTTTGTGGCGATTTCCAGTGTTTCGGTCTTGACCATCATGCCTCACACTGTATCAGATATGAAAGCAGACTCAAGCCCCATTTTCCGCAGTCTCGTTTTAATACGCAAACTCACCGAACAATTCCCGTGCCTTTGCGTTATACGCCTCTGCCGCCGCGGCCTCCGATTCAAACAGCCCGAGGTAAAAATGCTGCCCGTTGTACCAGATCTGCGCCCGCCATTTCCCCCGCCGATCGCGCGACACCCCTTTATACCGCGACGAACGCCCGCGCTGGCCCCGTTGGTTCCGCACATTCTCCGCATGGCGGCACACCCGCAGGTTGCACCGCCGGTTATCCAGCCCGTCGTGGTTGATATGGTCCACCACCTGCTCCGGCCCCGCCCCCATGATCTCCCGGTGCATCCGGATCGTCCGCCCCCTCTCCTTCCGCACCGCATAAAAAGTTTCCTGTTCTCCTGTTCTATCCTCCGTAGCTTCTTGTCCTGCGTAGCTTGATGCGAAGCAGGAAGCGGGGAGGGGGTTTGCGCAGAGGGGTTTGTAAGACGAAGCCGCATACCAGCTATACGCCATCACCGCCGCGTAATCCCCCGCATCCACCAGTGCAAACCTCCCCTGCGATAGCGGCACAACCCGTCCCCCATCCATGTCATCCCGCTCTCCCAACGTGTCATCCCGACCGGAACGATGCGAAGTGGAGCGAAGCATCGTGGAGTGGACCTATTTAAACCAATCCGCTCCTTAAACCGCGCGCATGGGCCTGCCCTGAGCAATGTCGAAGGGCCTGTCGCGTCGGAGCGCAGCGAAGACGGAACGGCAACCCACAGTCCCCGGTACCCCGGCCGGTGCGAACAGATCAAAACCTCCCGCTCCAGCCCATGCACCGTCTCACAGTGCACGCAATATGTACAACAACGCTCCTTCATCATTTGCCATTAATCAATAATCAATAATCAATAATCATTTCCATCCCTTCCCCAATAATCAATAATCAATAATCATTTCCATCCCTTCCCCAATAATCAATAATCAATAATCA
>Ga0224495_10000453_pt1 | contig 32987 bp, 26 predicted proteins | sample SF_Jul11_sed_USG_FD_168128 | JGI IMG/M metagenome (GOLD analysis project Ga0224495, IMG submission 168128) | Sediment microbial communities from San Francisco Bay, California, United States - SF_Jul11_sed_USGS_4_1 | ecosystem: Environmental > Aquatic > Marine > Sediment | place: USA: California... | reverse complement strand
ATATGGAATTCCAGGGGCAAAACAAGGCTTATGGCGCCCTCATTACATACTCTATCGGCAAACTGGATGAATCCAGTCCAGGATCCAAACAAGAAGAGAGCTCCCAGAGCTTGGAGGAGGCCGAATCCAAGAAGACGGAGGAAGAAGAAACCGTAAAGATCGATATTTTGGACTCAAGGGGGGAGGTTGCGCGTACGCTGAAGGGGCCCAAAAAGTCTGGACTTAACCGAGTGAATTGGGACCTGCGCCATGAACCCTTTAAATCACTGAGTGATCCCTTCGAAGGGTTCTTTCCGCCAACCGGTCCTTTTGTCCTCCCCGGAACCTACGGAGCAAGGATAAGAATCAATGATATTGTCGTCGAAGAGACTCTCCAAGTCTTAGCTGATCCCAGGTATCCGGTGACGAATGCAGATCGAAAGGCAAAATATGACCTGATCATGAGGAACGGCAAATATATCGAAACCGTCACAGATGCTTATAAAAAAATCGAGAAAGCTCTAGAGGCACTCGGAGAGGTTCTGAAGAGAGTAGACCAATTGGAGGAAAAGCATCAGGAAACGATTAGGATTAAGGCTACCGCCTTTAAGGAAATGTTGCAGGCTTCTCAACTTCGCTTATGGCCACCCAAAGGCCGCTCCGGTATCTTTGAGGAGACCGAGCTTTCTTCGCGCTTTGCCACACTCGAATCTCGATTAGAGTCCTCCTTCGATGCGCCGACTGCCGGACAGCTCCAGGAGTTCAAACAGCTCACGACCGCTTTCAATAGAGAGATCATAAGACTCAACAGTTTCTTCAGGGACGATTTCCCAAGATTTATAGAAGAGGTGAAGGACGCAGGATTTACCATATTCCCTAAAATCGAACTGATCACAATCAAATAAAAAAAGGGCTCACTTCCACACAAGCCAGACGAAAAGGTAGGCAGCCACAACTGCGGCCAAAGTGAATGGAAGTCCTATTTTAATGAAGTCTCTGAACCTGACAATGTATCCTTCCTTCTTCAGCAGACCGCAGGCCACGATGTTAGCCGAAGCACCAATGGGTGTGATGTTCCCTCCTAAGCTCGCCCCAATAAGTAATCCGAATAAAAGAAGGGGTGGATTAATCTCGAGTTTTGTTGACATGGAGAGGGCAACCGGCAGCATAGCCGCTAAAAACGGGACATTATCTATAAATGCCGAGAATAGAACGGCGATGAAGACAAGCAGTGAATACGCCCAGAATACATTTTGTCCCACCAATCCAGAAAGAGTGGCAGAAATTCTTTCGATCCATCCGGTTAGAGTGAGGCCTCCCACAAGGATAAAAATTCCCATCAGAAAGAAGGTCGTATCCCAGTCCAGTGATTTTAATCCGTGAATGAGAGACCCTTTGTTTACGAGCGTTTCCCAAAGAGCACAGATGACTCCAAAGATCATGCAGATGACACCAGCCGTATATGTAAATCCTGGGTCAAAGAAAGAGGATGCCGCAAGGGTAAGAATCATGGCAATCAGTAGGTAGGTTGGAATCCAGGATTTGACTTTCTCAACTCGGATGACAACTTCTTTTTCCCTGTGCCGTCTGAAGATGAAGTGCAGGACTATAAAGGACAGCAAGGCGCCCAACTCAACCGCAAAGAAGACACTTGGCCTTCCCTTGTAAAAAAAGAAATCTCCAAAACTCAGCTTGGCAAATCCGCCCAGAAGCATGCTTGGAGGATCTCCGATCAACGTGGCTGCACCTTGCAGGTTGCTGGAAACAGCGAGGGCGATCATCATTTTTGTCGGATTAAAATCTAGCTTCTTAGCGAGTGTCAAAGCTATGGGCGCAACGATCAGGACAGTGGCCACGTTTTCGACAAAGGCAGATATGAATCCGGTCAAAGCACAAATGAGCAGAATGGACCAGGCCGTGTTTTTCGCTTTATTGACGATTAGCTCTGCCAAATAAGCCGGGACTCTGCTCTTCATAAAAACGTCGGCCACGACTAATGTCCCAACAAAAATTCCCATGACATTCCAGTTGATAGACAAAAGTGCTTCTTTCAAGGAAACGGCTTGGATTAGAAACAGAAGTACAGCGCCAAAGACAGCAATAAGTGTTCTCTTTTTTGGCAGAAGAATAAACAGCAGATAACTTATGAGGAAAACGACAAGAGAGACAAATTCCATTTGAACTAACCTCAGCAAGCTTTAAATGATATGATTTGGATAATTATATCAAAATAATTATTCCAATGGATTGAGAAAGTGCCGATTTGACATTTCTAAATAGATAGTATATATTTTGCTCAAATAAAGGATTAGAAGAAAGAGGAAAAATCAGGGGGTTCCAATGCTCATTCCATACATCATAAATATAGACGGCCTTTTTCCCTAAAAACAGGGAATCTGATAGTCTACCTAATCTATAGATACTCAATAAACAAAATGAAGTGCATAACCAAAAAATCTCATATAGCAAAGGAGGCTAATATGAAAACAGGTTTCAAGCTATTGGTACTAGGGGTATTTGCCGTCTTTCTTCTTGCAAGCTGCTCCAAACCTCAACAGGCTTTAGATGAGGCAAAAGCTGCTGTCGAGGCAGCAAAAAATGATGGAGCTGACATTTATGCTGCAGAAGAATCCAAGAAATTGAACGATGATCTTACGGCGGCAATGGACGAGGTCGAGACCCAGGGCAAAAAGTTCTTTAAAAAATACGGAACTTCTAAAGACATGCTGGCAAAGGTCAAGACCGAAGCAGAGGTGCTGAAGGCCTCTCTTCCGGAAAGAAAAGAACAGGCCAAAAATGAGGCCTTGGCGATGATGGAAGAGGCAAAAGTTGCTCTTGATGAGGCCAAATCTCTTCTGGAAAAGGCACCAAGAGGGAAGGGGACAAAAGCGGATATAGAAGCTTTCACTTCAGATTTAAAGGGTTTAGAAGATTCCCTTATTGAAGTCCAAGGAGCGATTGACGGCGGAAATTATCTGGATGCTTCGGATTCGGCAAAGACGATCAATGAAAAGGCAACAAGCATTTCAGATCAGATTAAGCTGGCAATAGAGAAGGTCAGGAAAAAATAGTAAGCCGCATCTAATCGAATGAAAGGTTGGATTCTTGCTGGTTGTATTATCTTAACACTGTTTGCAGGAGGATGTAAGACAAAGCCAGTCCCTCCAGAGGTTCATGAAGCTGAGCTTCAGGAGATGAATCTCTGGAGGGCGGGAGCCTCTATCTACGCTCCTGAGGACTACAATCAGTATTTAAAATCTTTACGAGAAGCAAAAGACAAACTCATCCAAGTGAAGGCAAAGTTTCCATGGCTGAGGAATTATCAAGAGACCCAATTAGCATTCCAAAATCTTCTGGACACAGGAAATAAACTCCTTCAGAAAGTGGAAGATCAGAAGCAGCAAAGGTCTGAGGCTGTTTCAAGTCAAATATCCTCTTTTACGAAAAGAATAGATAACGTCAAAAAACTCTCCAGGATGATTCACCATGGACGATTTGCCCGGACCCTTCTCATCCGCACAGAGCTGAGACTGATGGAAGCCAACCTGCTGCATAAAAGGGGAGAAATCGAGGGCGCAGAGAAAAAATTAAAAGATGTAATTCTTTACCTCAAAGATGCAGAAGATTTAGTGTTTTCTGTTCTTGAACGATACAGAGATCGGTCCTTTCTGGAAAAATGGGACATATGGCTAAGAGAAACCATCTCTGAATCTGAACAGAAAGGGATATTTGCCATCATTGTTACCAAGATTGACCGTAAATTGGTCATTTATAAAAATGGCAAGCCTACGATGACATTTGATATCGGATTGGGGCCTAACAGCTTAGCTGACAAGATTCATGTTGGAGATTATGCCACCCCAGAGGGAAAATACCGGATTATAGAGAAAATTCCGAAAAGCCAGTATTACAAGGCTTTGCTTCTGGATTACCCCAACGAAGAGGATAGGAAGCGTTTTCAGGTTGAAAAAAAGGAAGGGATCATCCCCCCTGGTGTGGGCATTGGTGGATTGATCGAGATACATGGTGGGGGCAAGGATTCCATAACGAATGGATGCATCTCAATCGAAAATGATGACTTGGATCGAATCTTCGACCTCATTGATATCGGGACTCCTGTAACTATTGTAGGTTCAACTCGCCGGAAAAATGAGATTTTTTTTCGGCAATAATCATTGAAACATGTCTAAAAAAAAATTGTATCTCCTTATTTTTGGGACCATCATGACGATTTTTCTGGTTCTGGAAGGGATCGGTTACTATTTAGGCAACCGAGTCCACACCAGATGGAAAGCCATTTCAGTGGAGCAGGGCTCTATGCAAGCAGAAATTAAAGGCTCAACAAACAGCGATGCTATTGCGCAGAGAAAGATCGAAAGAATGGCGCCAAAGGGAATATATATTGTTATCGACTCGGGTAAAAATACCCTGTATCTCAAGAAAGGAACAAGTATACGTCTTCAAGCCGTGATCTCCTGCGGAAGCGGTAATTTCCTCCAAGAGCCAAACGGAGAGAGGAGATGGGTTTTCGACACTCCTAGAGGAGTCTTCAGTGTTACCTCTAAACTCAAAGACCCGAGCTGGATAAAGCCAGACTGGGCGTTTATAGAGGAGTCAAAGACCGTTCCTGTAAATCCCCAAGACAGAGTGGAAGAGGGTGTTCTGGGGGATTATGCCTTGGGCTTCGGGGACGGATACTTCATACATGGAACTCTTTACACTCGACTTCTAGGGAGAAATGTCACACATGGGTGCATTAGAGTTGGAGATGAAGATCTCAAAAAGTTGTTCATGGAAGTCTCAATAGGAACCCCAATATTCATCTATTGAAATGTGTTGAAATGCGCGCAAAATGGATATTTTCCATTTTTCTTTTTCTCATGAGCACATCTCTATTCTGGTGCGAAACTCAAAAATCGCCAGAGAGGCAATCTCTTGAGATAGAACTATCCTTTACAAAATCTTCCCATCTCTACTTTATCCTAGATATCGGAGAGAGGAAAATCGATCTAAAGGCAAAGGGCTTATTACTTAGAACGTGGAAAATCGAAAAAATCCGTCTGTGGGGGGATCCTGTTCTACAGAATCCAATTTCTCTCGTTAAGAAGAGCGCTCTCTTTCCTCCCAAGAGAGAAGAAATTAATCCCGAAGAGACTGAAAAAGATGAGGAATTTGAACTAGAGGCGCTCGAGCTAAGTGACATGCCTTCAAGTTACGCCATTATCCTGGAAAGGAACATTTCTATTTATATCCGGCCAAAGTCAAAAGGATTGACATCTCTTCTAAAGAATATCGGCCATACCCTGAGATGGTATTTTTATCCATCCCTAAGAACAGTCTGGTCCAAAGCAAAGAGAAAATCCTATACAGCATTTGATGTATTGATGGAGAATAAAGAAGACTGCCGTTCCTTCTATTGGACATTGGCTGAGAATTCGCAATTTATCATACTTCCCCCCTAATCAGCTTTATTTCTCAGTGATATCGATTTCGGTTATCTCACAAAAAGAACTGGGATATTGCTTCTGCCGAGAATTCTATCAGCCAACGAAAAGGATATGAACTCCTCATATTTTCTATACAGGCTGCCTCCGGTAATGAGCATATCCATGGTCCAAACATCCTTGACTTTAGTTATTTCTTTCTCGACATCGCCTGTACTGAGTAAATAGTGTGCTTTGATATTGTGCTTATGAAAATAGTCTTTGGCTATTTTCTGGACTTGAATGGCCTTGCTTGCCGCAGTCCCAATCGTCAATACAGATAATTCAAACCCGTTTTTTGTACAAAAATATCTTGTTAAATCGAGAGCCTTTTGCGCAAAATAACCGCCAGCAAAACAGAGAAGAACTTTTTTCGCTTCCTTCGGCAAAGTCTGATCGACAACGAGAAGAGGCCTGTCTATTTCATGCAATACGCGAAAACACTCTGCTCCTAACAGCCTCTGCAGCCACTTTGCGTGCTCTCCCCTTTTGCCCATAATGACCATATCCATCTCTTTAGCTTTGCTTAGGATAACCGTGCTGGGAAATCCTTTGTAAGCTTCGAACTTATGATAGACGCTGGCAAGATTGCATACCTTTTCATAATAATTTTTGATCTTTCTTTCTCGCTCATTCAGGGAATCCGTGACACTCTTTTTCAATTCAAAATAGGGCTCAGACGCCATGAGCCCTCTCATAGGTTTGAACCATGGCCCTTCAAAGAACCGGATGTCCTTCACATAAAGGCCGAAAAGCTGTGCATCAAATTTCTTGACGTATCTGATGGCCAAATCCAATGCATTCAGCGAATAGATCGATCCTCCTATCGGGACTAATATTTTTTTTATCTCTCCCATCTCAATCTCTCCATCTTACCCGGTTTTCTCTCACATCAACATGTGTAAATGTCCTTGCGGCTTGTCTTTTCTGTACCAGCCTAATCTTCTCACGTCTATCAAGAATCTGGCTTTCAGTTTCTTAGCCATTTCATGAGTTCATAATATTGTATTCGATTTCACCGTATATTCAAAGCATTTACCCCTATATTATGCAATTCTTACCTTTTCTTTTTCTTCACCTGTTTCAGTTTTGAATACAGATCGGTTCCGATGCATTTTTCTGCGGCTTCACACCAATCGGCGCATCCAAAGTCTTTCAGGACTTGCGGGTCGCTTTTCCTGACTTTGGCTCCGCATTCAGGGCATATGCGGACTCTGTCATCAAAAAAGAATTCGACCTCTGACTTACAGGCTGGACACGGCAGGTTGCAGACCACCTCCTCGATTTTCTTCCTGCTGAGATCCTGACCAGGACACTTTTTAAAAACCATTTCTTTTCACATCCTATTTAAGCTGGAAGTCAGATATTGTCAAGCCTTCACGTAAGCATCTCTTTATCCGTTATGAGGGAAACATCTAACCTAGCTGAGTAGTTCGGCGACGGTTCCTGTCCGTCCGAAGCCCACTGTGGAGGGTGGGAGGGTCTTGGCAAGGATGGAGGGGAACCGGCGCTGTGACAGATTACACCTTCATCATTCGCTATCACGGAAATGGGAATACTTCAAGCCTCCATTGAAAGAAATGCGATTTTGGAGTATAAAGTGACGACAGGAGATGAATTATGGCTTTCGAACCTCGATGTCTTGCCACTGCAATCGGGAGTATGCCTCATACCGATCCATCTGAGGCCTGCGATCTTATCTTGAATACCATTCCTGAGATCCCCACCTGGCCACAATTACCCAATGTCAATTTCAGGGAAGAGATGGAGATCCAGTACAGCGAGGGCTTTCCCTGTGTGGTGCTGGATGAGGAGAAGCAGCGGATGTATTTCCAAACCGACAAAGATATCACCAGCGAATTTGAGAAGTTTTATGAAAACTACATGGCAGAGAATCTGGACTATTTCAAGATTTCACCCGACTTCAGCCGCGGCATCTACAAGATGGAGAAGAAATTATCTGAAAAAAGTCCTCCTGATCTCAAATACTTCAAGAGCCATATCACGGGTCCTCTAACCATAGGATTAGGCAGAGTGGATGAGAACAAAAGGGCCATATACTACAATGAGATGTTTCGGGATGTCATCGTCAAAGGCACGGAAATGAAAGCTCGTTGGTTACTGAATAAATTTAAGTTCTTAGGTTGCACACAGATTTGTTTTATCGATGAGCCCATCCTGTCAGGATTCGGCTCTTCCACTTATGTGAGTGTCCGCCGGCCCGATGTGGTCCAATATTTAAACGATGTCATCCAAGCTGTCCACAAAGAGGAAGCTATTGCTGGGATTCACTGCTGTGGAAACACGGAATGGACCATCTTGATCGATGCAGGAGTGGATGTCATCAGTTTCGATGCCTATGAATATGCCGATACCATCACCTATTATCCAGAACAGGTCAAGGCTTTTCTAGATAAAGGCGGGGTTTTGGCATGGGGCATCGTACCCACTTCAGAAGATATCAATCAAGAAACTCCTGAGTCTTTGGTAAAAAAATTGGAAGCCAGCATGGATAATCTGGCTGGCAAAGGAATTAACAAAGACCTGATTCGGAAACAGTGTTTGATCACTCCCAGTTGCGGAACAGGATCACGCACAGTCGAATTAACGAAAAAGATTTTTGACCAGTTATCCAATGTGAGTCAGATCCTTAGAAGTTCATAAAAAACCTGAGCATCCGCGGAAAGAGACAAAAAAATGATGAAAAAAAGCATCGATCCAACCGTTATTAAACTGCTTGAAAAAACATCAAAGCAAGGTGTAGAGACCATATGGGACCGCTCTGACCAACAGAAAGCTCGCTGTGGATTCGGCGAGCAGGGACTTTGCTGTCGAGCCTGTTACATGGGGCCTTGTCGGATTAACCCAAAAGGAAAAGGCCCTCAACGGGGCGTCTGTGGCGCTACGGCTGAGGTGATGGTGGCCAGGAATTTCGCCCGGATGGTGGCTGCCGGAGCAGCGGCCCATTCTGACCACGGACGCGAGGTGGCCATAACCCTCCTTCTTGCTGCCGAATCTCCTGACTTGGGATACACCATCAAAGACGTTAACAAGCTGAAAAAGGTGGCCCGGGCTTTTGGCGTTGAAGTCAAGGACCGAGCAAAAGAGGACATAGCCAAGGATGTGGCTGAGAAGGCGCTTCAAAATTTCGGAAGGCAAGAAGGTGAACTTGATTTTGTTCGATTGGCGCCTGAGAAGCGTCAAAACCTCTGGCGGCAACTGGGGGTAGCTCCGAGAGGCATCGATCGTGAAATCGTGGAGATGATGCACAGGACGAACATGGGCGTAGATCATGATTACCGGAACATCATGCTACATGCAGCACGCACAGCACTCGCCGATGGCTGGGGAGGATCGATGATCGCCACCGAGCTTCAAGATATCCTCTTTGGCACGCCATCGCCCATCCGTGGCCAGGTGAATCTCGGGGTTCTTTCAGAGAAAGATGTCAACATCGTGGTCCACGGACACGAGCCCGTCCTCTCTGAAATGATGGTAGAGGCGGCAAAGGATAAGCAACTCCTGGCGATGGCCAAATCCAAGGGCGCCTCTGGAATCAACCTAGCCGGCATCTGCTGCACGGCAAACGAAATTCTTATCCGCCACGGGGTGCCGATCGCCGGAAACGTCCTGCAGCAGGAATTGTCCATGAGCACGGGTGCTGTGGATGCCATGATCGTGGATGTCCAATGCATCATGCCGTCACTTTCGGAGATCAGCAAATATTACCACACTGAACTCATCACCACCTCTCCGAAGGGAAGGATGGTGGGAGTTAAATATTTTCCGTTTTCCGAAAAGAGCGCTTTGAAGACAGCCAAGGAGATCGTCAAGGAGGCGATCATGAATTTTTCCAACCGTGGTGAGGTCGACATCCCCAAAGAAAAAATGGACCTCATCGCGGGTTTCAGCTATGAGGCTATCAACTACATGCTCGGAGGAACATTCCGCGGTTCCTACACTCCCTTGAACGACAATGTCATCAACGGACGAATCAGAGGTGTGGCCGGTGTTGTGGGCTGCTGCAATCCAAAGGTGGTGCACGACCAAGGGCATGTCAGTCTTGTCCAAGAGCTCATCGCCAACGATATCCTGGTTGTCCAGACGGGATGCTCGGCCATCGCCTGCGCCAAAGCCGGATTCCTCACTCCTGAAACGGCTGTCAAACACGCCGGTAAAGGTCTGGCCGAGGTCTGTGCAGCCGTGGGCATGCCTCCGGTCCTCCATTCGGGCTCATGTGTGGACAACAGCCGCATCCTCATCGCTCTCTCCGAAATGGTCGATGTCGGGGGCTTGGGAGACGACATCAGTGAACTCCCTGTGGCCGGTGCCGCTCCCGAGTGGATGAGTGAAAAGGCCATCGCTATAGGGCATTATTTCGTTGCCTCAGGGGTTTTCACAACATTCGGCATAGGGCTTCCGGTACGAGGAAGCGATATAGTCTGCAATCACATCTTCAAGGAATTCGAAAAGATCTTCGGTGGAAAATGGGCCGCAGAATCAGACCCCGGAAAGATGGCCGCCCAGATGATTGACCATATCAACAAGAAAAGAAAAAAATTGGGCATCGACAAGGAAAAGAAAAGAGTCCTTTTTGATATGGAGATGCGGCGAGACCTCAAGGTCTGAAAGGGATCGGCGGTCTTTATGTATAATTAATTCAGAAGGCTTGAAAGTTTTGGTCCCATGTCGAAAATAATCGCAACTCGAGCTATTAGAGGCGCACACAAACTGGTCGTCCGTGCAGAAAAGGAGCTCAGCCGAGCGATCGATGAGAAAGGGCCTGAGACCAGAGTGGAGTTCCCGAATACAGGATATTTTCTCCCTATTTCTCATGGCATATTGGGATTGAATATCGAAACCCTTGGAGGGCTCGAGGGACTGCTCGAAGAGGCCAAGAAGCTTCTTCCGCCTGTCCCAGATGAAAAACTATGGGTTCCCTACTTGGGACACACTCTGGATGCAGGGATGGCCACGCTCTTTGCTGACGAAATTATCGAGTCCATCAGATACACTGAAAATCCTCTTCCCTATCTTCCAGAACCCAATCCAGATGAGGAACATCTTTGGATAGGAGCAGCGAATGATGTCATCATGAGGGAAAGGGGGATCGAATTCGTAGACGGGACAGCACCAGGCTTTGCAGCCTGTGTGGGCTACTGTCCCACCAATGAGATCGCCGTGAAGATTGCCCGGGAATTGCAAGAAAAGAATCTTTATGTGTTCATGTCAGCCTCCACCGATGGGAAATCCATGGCCCAACAGCTCCGGGAAGAAGGGATTCAAATGGGCTGGGAAACACGGCTCGTGCCTTTTGGGGATGATGTGACGGCCACCGTCCACTCTCTCGGTTTTGCCACCCGGGTTGCCCTTTCTTTCGGAGGCGCACAGCCCGGTGATTTTCAGAGAGTCCTGCGCTACAACAAAAACAGAGTTTTTGCCTTTGTCCTTGCGCTTGGACCAGTGGACGATGAGAAGCATGCACAGGCTGCTGGAGCCATCAACTATGGATTTCCCACCATTGCGGATACCGACATCGACCAAATCCTACCCACCGGGATCTGCACTTATGAACACGTGGTCTCCCCAGTCCCTCATGACAAAATCGTCTCCAAAGCGATAGAGGTCAGAGGGCTAAAAATCACCATCACCAAGGTTCCTATTCCTGTCCCGTATGGTCCTGCTTTTCAGGGCGAGCGAATCCGAAAAGAAGATATGTACGTTGAGCTTGCTGGCCAAGAACAGCCGGGATTCGAATTCTTGACAACCAGAGAAATGGACGAAGTCGAGGATGGGAAAATAGAGCTCGTCGGCCCAGAAATCGAAGAGGTTGATGAAGGCGGCCAGATTCCTCTCGGCATTTGGGTGGAGGTTGCCGGACGTGAGATGCAAACCGACTTCGAACCCATCCTGGAACGCTACATTCATGATTTCATCAACTGCGCTAACGGTGTGTTTCACATGGGGCAACGGGATATCAACTGGGTCCGGATCAGTAAGGAGGCTAAACAGAAAGGCTTCAGATTCGAACATTTCGGGACCATCCTGCATGCCAAGCTTCATGGCGAATTCGGAAAGATCGTCGATAAGGTCCAGATAAGAATCTACACCCGTGAGAAGGAAGTTCTCGGACTCATCGGGATAGCGCGGGAAGTCTATAAACAGCGGGATGCACGACTTGCCGACATGACCGATGAGGCCGTGGAAACCTTCTACTCATGCACATTGTGTCAATCCTTTGCTCCCAATCATGTCTGCATCATCACTCCTGAGAGGTCTGGGCTTTGTGGCGCCTATAACTGGCTGGATGGAAAAGCCGCCTTTCAAATAAATCCGACAGGTCCGAATCAACCTGTCAAAAAGGGAAGAGTCATCGATAAAGAAAAAGGTCAGTGGCAGGATATCAACGATTTTGTCTATAACAACTCCCATAAGACACTGGAAATTTTCAATGCCTACAGCATCATCGAGTACCCGATGACATCGTGTGGATGCTTCGAATGCATCTCAGGAGTCCTCCCCTCGACAAACGGTATCATGATCGTGTACCGCGATTACACGGGTATGACTCCCAGTGGGATGAAATTCTCGACTCTGGCTGGAAGTGTGGGTGGCGGCATGCAGACGCCAGGATTCATCGGTCACAGCAAGCATTACATCGGAAGCAAGAAGTTCATTAGTGCCGAAGGAGGAGTCAAACGAATCGTCTGGATGAATAAGGCGCTCAAAGAGGAACTGGCTCCCATCCTGGACGAGATCGGAAAGCGCGAGGGCATCGAAGATTTCATCGACAGGATTGCCGATGAGACGATCGCCATCACCGAAGAAGATGTTTGGGAATACATCACCCGAAAGAACCATCCTGCCCTTTCCATGCCCCCCTTGTTCTAGGATCAAAGATGAAAACCATAGCGATATCAGGTAAAGGAGGAACAGGAAAATCTACCCTTTCCGCCTTGATCATCCGCTGGCTTAAGGAAAATGAGACCCAACCCATCCTTGCCGTGGATGCTGATTCCAATGTCAACCTGAATGATCTGCTGGGCGTTAAGATCACAGAGACTATCGGTGCTATTCGAGAGGAGATGAAAAAGTCCGCCCATCACCTCCCCGCAGGGACGACCAAGCAGGCCTTTCTCGAATACAAGATCCACGCCAGCCTTGTGGAAACACCTGCCTTTGACTTGATCGCCATGGGACGCCCAGAGGGACCGGGATGCTACTGCTATGCCAACAATATGCTGCGGGATATTCTGAATACCCTCAGCAGCAACTATCAGTATGTTGTGATCGACAACGAAGCGGGAATGGAGCATCTCAGCCGGCGCACGACTCAGAATATCGATTATCTTCTGATTATCTCGGACCCTTCTGTCCGGGGCATCCACGCCGCCGGAAAGATAAGCCGGCTTATAAGCGAACTGGATACTCGGGTGGGCAAGAAACTCCTCATCCTGAATCGGGTCAAACAGGACCTCCCCGCTGCCTTGAACGAAATCATCGAAAAAGAAGGGCTGAACCTCTTTTCTTCCATCCCTGAAGATGATACATTGCTCGAGATGGATCAATCAGGAAAGCCGATCTGGCACATCTCGGATAAATCGCCTGCTTACCAGGCCATCCATCGATTGATGACGAAACTCATTGGAGAATAGAAAGAGGAAGATATGACGTTCGAAATCCCCAAAGAGACGAATGCAGGTCGAGTGGTCGAAGTGACGCTAGGAGCCACCTCCGAACAGGGAGGCACCCGTTCCCATACCATCACCATCGGCGGCAGCAACGCCTTACCCTTTCATTTCTTCGAAGGGAGGCATTCAAACCGTCCCATTGTAGCCATGGAGGTGTTCGATAAAGTACCGGCAAAATACCCGGAGCCTCTACTGGAATACTACCGAGATGTCATCAATAGCCCCGCGGATATGGCCAAAATGTGTGTGGATGAATACGGTGCCGAAATGATCAGTGTGCGCCTTGAAGGAACGCATCCTGAGAAGGGGAATAAAAGTGCAGAGGAAGCAGCGGATGTTGTCAAGCATGTGCTTGAAAGCGTGCGTGTTCCCTTAATCATAACAGGACACAGCCATTTCGAGAAGACCAATGAGGTGATGAAGAAAGTCTGTGAGGTGACGGCAGGTGAGAACTGTTTAATCAACTATGTGGAAACCGACAATTACAAGACGATAACAGCCGCCTGTATCGCCTACAACCATACTGTGGTTGCCCAGTCTCCTATCGATGTCAACCTGGCCAAACAATTGAACATCCTTTTAACGGACATGAATTTCCCACGCGAGAAAATCGTGATGGACCCTCTGACTGGAACTTTAGGCTATGGACTCGAATACACCTATTCCATCATGGAACGGATCCGGATCGATGGATTGGCTGGGGATCAGATGCTGGCATTTCCGATGCTCGTGAATCCGGGATATGAGACATTCAGAGTGAAAGAGGCGAGAGCGCTCGATCAGGATTATCCGAGCTGGGGAAACCTGGGAGAGAGAGGCATCTATTGGGAAACAGCCACAGCCATGAGCCTTCTTGCGGCCGGAGCAGAGCTTCTGATCATGTATCATCCCAAGGCGGTCGAAACCGCAAAGAAAAAGATCGCAGAGATCTATGAGTCAGGGAAGGGAGAATGAGCATGGCGCTGTCTGGACTGGATATATTCAAGCTACTGCCCAAAACAAATTGCGGAGACTGTGGCGTTCCCACCTGCATGGCCTTTGCCATGAAGCTCGCTCAGAAGAAGGCAGAGCTCAGCGCGTGTCCTCATGCCTCTGAAGAGGCCAAAGCTACCCTCGGGGCAGCCTCCGAGCCTCCGATAAGGCTGGTAAAGATCGGGGGTGCCAATGCCTTGGAAGTGGGGAACGAGACAGTCATGTTCCGTCATGAAAAAACGTTCGTCCATCCTACAGGGATAGCCATCGAGCTCCGGACCTCGGATGGACAAGCAAAGAATCTCGAAAAAATCAGAGATGTGGAAAATCTGACCGTCGAACGAGTGGGGGAAATCCTCCACTCGGATCTTTTCTTTATTACCCAAGATTCAGATAATCCGGAGGATTTTGTACATACAGTCGAGGCTACGAAACAAAACTCAAGAAAGGGAATCATCCTGAATAGCGGGGACAACAAGGCACTAGAAAAGGGGCTTGAACTCTTAAAAGATGACCGGCCTGCCATTTTTTTAAAATCAAGGTTATCTGAGGAAGTGATCGAGTTTGCCAAAGCTTATGAGGCAAGCCTCATCTTAACGGCAGAATCCTTCGAGGACTTAGGAGCGCAATCCGATGCAGCCAAAGAGGCGGGGATCAACAATCTGATTCTGAATCTGAACAGCGAAAATTTGGGCCATCAAATGCAGAACAACGCCATCCTGCGAAGGAGCGCTTTGAAACAGAGTTTCAAATCCTTCGGTCATCCTCTCTTTTCGTACATCAAAGGAGAGAACTCACACGTTATTCTGGCTCGTGCTTCGATGCAGATCTGTAAATACGGCTCGATCATCGCCCTGTCAGAATACGACAAAGCGATGCTTTACACGCTTTTCACTCTCCGTCAGAACATCTACACCGACCCGCAGAGGCCGATCCAAGTCGAGCCCAAGGTCTATCCCATAGGCGAACCAACGCCCGAGTCGCCGGTTTTCGTGACCACCAATTTTTCTCTAACATATTTCATGGTATCGGGAGAAATTGAAAATTCTGGGATTTCGGCCCATCTTGTCATCACTGACTGCGAAGGACAATCTGTCCTTACGGCTTGGGCGGCCGGGAAGTTTGTTGGTGAAAAAATCGCCAAATTTATCAAGGACATCAAGCTGGAAGAACAGGTCAAAACGCGCAAAATCGTGATCCCAGGACTTGTCTCCCAGATCAGTGGAGACTTGGAGGAGAATCTTCCTGGATGGGAAGTTATCGTGGGATGCCAGGAAGCCTCTGACATCCCATCTTTTGTAAAAAACGTTCAGTTGACATAAATGGCAAAAAAATCCGGTCAGAAACAATATAGCCTGACTTTTCTACCTTTTGATATCTCTGTAAAGGCTCCCAGAGGGGCAAAAATCTGGGAGGCAGCCAAAAAAGCCCATCTGCCATTAAGAGCCGCCTGCGGAGGAGAAGGCACCTGCGGCGAATGTCTGGTTCAGATCAAGAGCGGGACGTATGAGGCCAAGCCTTCGGCAGTCCTTTCCGGCCATTTTGTGTCTCAAGGCTATTCGCTTGCCTGTCAAACCGATATCACTGACGATCTTGTCGTTGTCCTGCCTCAATTCCAAGAGCTCCTGATCAAGAGTGTTGTGGGTTCTGAATTTTTCGAAGAGCATAAAAACAACATCTCCGGAATCTTTGAGCATGATCCTGTGGTCAAATCCCTCGAGCTTCAACTCCCCTCCCCGACTCTGGAAGACAACTACAGTGATTTGAAGAGGATGGAGAGGGAATTTCAAAAAAAGACGGGTATGGATAAACCCTCCTGTACCTATTCGGTTTTGGCCAAATTGGCTCAAGCTGTGCGTGCTGAGCACGGACAAGTACGGGTGGTCTACATCCATTTCCCGAATCAAGCGACAATCGTGGACGTGTTCCCGGTGAGAGAAGATAAAAAAATCTGCGGTGTGGCCTGCGATATCGGCACTTCGACCGTTGCTCTTCACGTAGTCGACCTCAAAACAGGGAAAATAGAGAGTACGGCTTCGAGTCTCAACCAGCAGATCAAATGCGGAGAAGACATCATCTCGAGGATCAACTATGCCCAAAAGCATGGACATCTACAGGAACTTCAAGAGCTTATTGTTCGGACGATCAACCATCTCATCGAAAGCGCATCCCAAAAAACCCGCATGTCGCCTTCAGATGTCTACTATGCCTCTTTCTCCGGAAATACCACCATGATCCACCTCCTGTTGAAACTCGAGCCACGCTATATCCGGGAAGAACCCTATGTGCCGACCTTCAACGACCTCCCTCTCATCGACGGGAGAGAACTCGGGCTAAACATGAATCCTGAGGCCAAAATCCACCTCTCCCCTGCTGTGGGAAGTTATGTGGGCGGAGATATCACAGCAGGATTGCTTTGCACGCCAATTCTTATGGATTCGGAAAAGACCGCCCTGTTCATCGATGCCGGAACCAACGGAGAACTCGTCGTGGGGAATAAGGAATGGCTGATGACCTGCGCCTGCTCGGCAGGTCCTGCCTTCGAGGGAAGCGGCATCACGTGCGGGATGCCCGCCTCTGAAGGGGCCATCGAAAAGGTCGAATTGGATAAAAGTGGAGATGTCCATTACAAGGTTATCGGGAGAATCAATCCAAGGGGATTGTGCGGCTCGGGACTTGTGGACCTCTTGGCCGAACTCTTTATCCATGGCTATCTCGACCGTCATGGAAAATTCAAAGAACCGAAAGCCAGTCAAAGGATGGTTGACAGCGAAGAGGGTTTGGCTTTTGTGGTCGTAGAGGGAAAAAAGAGTTTTTGGGGAAAAGACCTCATCCTCACAGAAAGAGACATCGCCAATCTGATCCGGACCAAAGGAGCCATCTATTCGGCATGTTCCCTTCTGCTCAAGAATGTCGGACTCCCCTATGACAAGATCGATGCCCTCTACATAGCCGGAGGTTTTGGACAGCATCTGAACATCGAAAATGCCATCCGCATCGGACTGCTGCCTGACCTCGAGAGAGATAGATTTTACTACATCGGAAACAGCTCTCTGCTTGGAGCCTATCTGATTCTTCTTTCTGATAAAAATAAGGATCTGGCCAATGTCATCGCACAGAGAATGACATACGTGGAATTAAACACAGAGCCAAGCTACATGAATGAGTTCACGGGCTCATTGTTTCTTCCCCACACGGACATCAACCAGTTTCCATCTGTTAAGAGAATTTTTGAGAATAAGAGTTAACTTGGATTATTCACGAGTCAAGATTGCTGCAGCGGCTAAGAATATTTGTCAGGATTTACAGGAATATCAGGATAACTTTCTGATATTGCTGTAATAATGAAAAGAGTCGACATTTTTATGAATAGTTCAGGTAAATAGAGGAGGACGAGGATGAGCGCATCGATCTTCGACATGATTGGAGAACGGGTTGTTCTGCTGGATGGAGGCTTTGGAACGGAATTGATAGCCCAAGGCTTTCCCCAAGGAGCCTGTCCCGAAACATGGAACGTGGAAAAGCCGGAAATCGTGACAAAGATCCATGAGAGCTATTTCGATGCGGGATCGGATGTGGTGTTGACCAACAGTTTTGGCGGAAGCAAGATCAAGCTTGAATCCTACGGCCAGGGCGAAAGGTGCTATGAGCTGAATCTAGCAGCGGCCCAGATCGCCAACAAAGTCAAGCCAGAGGGGAAGTTTGTGTGTGGAAGCATAGGACCCATAGGAAAATTCCTTAAACCGGTAGGAGAATATGAAGAAGAGCAATTCGAGGAGGCCTATGCTGAACAGGCCAAAGGTTTGAGCGAGGGAGGCGTGGACTTTCTGCTCATAGAGACCCAGTACGATCTCAAAGAGGCCCTCTGTGCCTTGCGAGGTGCGAGAAGGGTGACCGATAAGCCGGTCTTTGTCACCATGACTTTCAATAAAGGGCCCAGAGGCTACTTTACGATCATGGGAAACAGCGTCACCCAGTGTGTGGGGGATTTAGAAAACGAGCGAGTTCCAGTGGTCGGCACCAACTGCACCCTCAACAGCGGAGAAATGGTTGACTTGATCAAGCTCATCAGAGAAGCGACATCCCTTCCCATCATGGCTCAGGCCAATGCAGGAAAACCCTCGGTTTCGGGTGAAGGCGAAGTCTCCTACGAGCAAACGATCGAAGATTACCTGCGCTTCATACCTCAGATGATTGAAAACGGAGCAAATCTCATCGGTGGATGCTGCGGCACAAACCCAGAATATATCAAACGGATGGCAGAAATCATAAAAAGAGTTTGATGTTATCCGAACTCATACCTTGATAATCCTTGTTCTCTTTTGACTATTGATCTCTACTTCATCAGAATAATATTTTCGAACATATTTTTCTTGGACTAGGAATGACCAATGAACGTCTCTGATATAGACGGCTGCATCCATAAATTTCCCCTCTGATAGTAATTCAATCAGCTTCTTGTGTTCTTTTATGGATGCGACTTCCCATTCCTTGATATAACCAGAACGACGGGGAAAATCGTAAAGCCGCTTCTTCAGGACGTCTGTCATTTTCTTGAGCACTCCATTCCTAGAACGGTCAATGTAAACGTTGTGGAATTCTAGATTTCTTTCATAAAATTGATCAAAATCATCCTCATTGATGGCTTTACTCATCGCTTCGTTCAGTTGTCTCATTTTTTTTGCCTCGGCCTCCCCAAATTTATCCGAGACAGAGACAATCGCCACGCTCTCCAGGGCCCCCAGTATCTCATAAAAATCTTTGATATCCTGGACAGTCAGCACATTAACGATAACGCCGCGACGAGGTAATATTCTAACAAAGCCTTCCATTTCAAGCTGAATCAACGCATCTCTTAATGGGGTCCTGCTAATTCCCAATTTTTTACTAATAGCCGTCATGTCTATCACGGAGCCCGGCTTTATCTCGCCGATTCTCATCTGATATCTAACATATTCATAGACTTGATCTTTTAATGTCGCTAGATTCAGAATCCCTTTTCCTTCCATTATGTATCCTTCTTGTATTCTATAACATTGAATTCGGGAGTGTACAATGATTTTTTTTGATATTATCATATTTCTTCACTCTGCGTGCATACTCGGATCTATTTTTCTGGAGTGAAAAAGCATATGATCTGGATTATTGAGGTCCTTCACAGGAGTCCATAATGATAAAAGGAAATAACGGAGGTGCGAAATGAGACGTTCACTGACAAAATATTCTTGTGCCCTTATCCTCATGACATGCCTATCATCCGGGCTTTATGCCGGTCTCATCTTTGAAAAATCGGAATATGCGGCCCGGCGAACCAGACTGATGGAGATGATACCCGATGGCGCGGCCATCATTCTAGGCGCACAAGATGTCATCGGATATAACCCTTATTTTCAAAACAATGATTTCATGTATTTTACTGGAGTCGAGATCCCCCATTCTATACTCATCGTCAACGGGAAAAACAAAGAGAGTGTTTTGTTCTTCACAATCTCAGAGAGACAGGCCCGCGGTGAAAACATCAGCGTTGATATGGTGCGAAACCCTGTGGATCACACCGGCATCGAAAAATACTATCCTGTTGAACAGTTCACATCCTATCTTTCGCGGCTGACTTCCCAGGTCGACACTCTTTACACCTCATTCATGCCTGAAGAACTGATGCGGGAATGCACTAACGAGAAATTAAGAACTCTTCAGAGAAACATCCTGTTCAACGTTTGGGATGGACGACTCACGCGGGAGCAGCAATTTGTCAAACTGCTTAGGGAAAAATTTCCCCAGGTCTCGGTGAAAGACTGTTCATCGCTGATCGAAGAGCTGCGCGTGATCAAATCTCCTGCGGAAATAGAGCTGATGCGCAAGGCCGGCCGAATCGGTGTCAAGGCGCATATCGAAATGATGAAAGCCACCAGGCCTGGCGTCTACGAGTATGAGCTGGCCGCTCTCTTCGAATACATCTGCAAAAAAGAGGGAGTTCAGGATCTGGCTTATAATATCATCATCTGCAGCGAGGAAAACCACCCCTATCTTCATTATTACAAGCACAATCGACTGCTGCAGGATGGCGATTTTCTTGTCGTCGATGCCGGTCCGGACGTTGGCTATTACGACGTAGACATTTCTGCTTCTTATCCGGCGAACGGCAAATTCACACCACGGCAGCGGGAGATCTATGAGGCCTGTAACGAGGTCGAAAAGGCTTGTATGTCTTTTTACAGGCCTGGCATCACCTGTCAGGAGGTCAATGAAAAGGTCAAAGACTTTCTTAAAAAGAACGGTTATGACCTTTCCAAAGATGTTTTCAAAATCATGACCCGCCGCGGCGGAGGTTGCAGCCATTATGTGGGAATGGCTGTGCATGATGTGGGAGGCGGCCCCAGAGGAGCGCTGAAACCGGGAATGGTCTTTGCCTGCGACATCCTCGCTGTGTTTCCTGATGAAAATCTGGGTGTAAGAGTGGAAGACACTGTTCTGATCACAGAAGATGGATGTGAAAACCTCACTGCCGGTATGCCGAGGGAAATGGAGGAAATCGAAGCCCTGATGAAACAACAAAGCATAATCCAGGTTCTTAAAGAGAAGAAACTCTATTAAGCATCTGCTGTACACGACCTGAGAATTCACCCAAGAGACGACATCATGGTCATCGGCACACACGGCCGGGGCGTATGGGCCATGGATGTGAAGTACATCCAGCAGTGCACCTCGGAATTTCTCGCCAAACCTGCCCATCTTTTTGAGACCGGGGGAGCTCAGCTTCCGGCCTTCAGAGGAAGGGGGATCAGACACGGATACATCAATTATTTTCTGAACAAGCCGCAGCAAGTCATTCTGTCTATCAAGGATGAATCTGGTCAGATCATCAAAAGATTGGAGGCTACAGACGACCTGGGTCTGAACCGTATTGTTTGGAATTTGACCAAAGACGACGGTCAATTCGTTGCCCCAGGGATATACAGCATTGATCTGTCGGCCGAGGCCGTGAAACTGGAAGAAAAAATAAAGGTGAAGCAGGCTGTGCGCCGCAGATAAGACAAGTTAAGAGTCAATAGGAAAGGCTGATACCCTACATCAACAATTTCTTGATTATTGGTCTCAATCCTTTACCATCTACACAATTCAGCTAAGGGAAGGGCGATGAGATTAAAAAAGTAAGATAAAGTGGAATCCTTTGCTTTTTTTGATATGAGTTTAGGATAAAAATAACATGCGAAAAAACACGAAATGACCTCATTGAGAAGGACAAGCAGCGATAGACGTTACTTCTCCTTCATTTGAAAAATCCTTCATTTGAAAAACATTTTCTTCAAGAATATAATATTTATAGTGAATGCGTCAGATATCAAGGAACTCAGGAGGAAGAATAAATGCATTCCGTCCAAATAAAAATTTTTTCTCTTTGTATTGGAATATCTTTCTATCTATTTTGTACTGTCCCCTCCGTGTCAGCACAGGAGGGCTTAGGAAAGGGAAGAATAACCGGCACCGTGCTCGATGAACAAGGAAATCCAATTGAGGGCGCTTTGATTGTCTTAGAGAATGTCTACAGCACAAAACTCAATGGCTCTTCCGATAGGAGGGGCCACTTTGCCATTTCTGGTATGGGAACTGGCGCCTGGACGCTCACAGCCACTAAAGACGGTTATGCTCCCTCCTCCCAGCAAATCAATGTGAGACAGCTCAGAAGAAACCCTCCCATAGAAATTATCATGAAAAAGCTGACCGGCACCGCCGCCTTTCTCTCCGATGATGAGACCATGGACATGTTCAACCAAGCAGAGATATTGATGAAGGAAGAAAAATATGCTGAAGCCTTAGACATTTATCTTGTGATGCTCGAAAAACATCCAGATATTTATCAGACTCATTTGAATATAGGACACTGCTATTTGAAGCAGGGTGATCTGGACAAGGCTGAGGCAGAGTTTGCTTTGGTTCTGGAAAAAATCAGGGAGATGCACGGCGACCTACAAACGGATAAGGTATCAGCTCTGGGGGCTCTATCGAGCCTGGGAACCCTTTATTTGCAGAAAGAAGATTTCCAAAAAGCCCAAGACTATTTCACCCAATCACTGGAGCTTTCTCCGGAGGACCCAATGGCCGCCTACAACGTCGGAGAGATTTTCTTCTCCAACCAGAGGGTTGATGAGGCCATTAAGTATTTTGAGCTGGCCATCCAAATCGATAAAAGCTGGCCGGCACCTTACTTGAAGCTGGGATATGTCTACCTGAACAAGGCTGAGTTCGACAAGTCCATCGAAAATTTTAATAAGTTTATCCAACTCAATCCCGACAATCCCGAAGTGCCCAATGTCAGAAGGATGATAGAGTCTATTGAAAAGCTGAAAAAATCATCTTCTCCCTAGGGATTTTTCCCAGGCTGTCAAAGCTTCATCCATGTTTCCCAACTGATAATAGCAATAGCTTCATTCCATTGAGTAGGGCAGCACAACGGCAGTTCCTGATTGAGATTGTCTTGATATATTCATGTTTATGAATAATTCAGGTTTAATATCAAGTGGTCTTAAGGGGTGAGTTATTGTTTAACAGATTTTGTTTTGCAGGTTTTGATTAAAGACTCCAAATTTTCCTTTTCTTTTGGGGAAAGAGAATTAAAATATTTTTTATAATACTCATTCAGAAAATGAAGCGCTTTGACATAATTCATTTTATCCATATAAGCAAGTCCTAAATTGTATGAGACTGGGCCAAAGTCAGGATTGAGTTCCAAGGCTTTTTCCCAACAAAAAATTGCTCCTTCTAAGTTTCCCGCTTGCCTGTAAGCCATTCCCAAGCCGTTGTAAGGAAGAGGGTATTTTGAATCGAGTTCAATTGCTTTTTTAAAGCTCTCGATGGATTTCTGAAAAACCTTTGAATCTCTTTTTTTCAAAGAAAGAGATAAATAAGCTGTGCCCAAATTATTATGCAAAGCTGGAAATTTGCTGTCTAAAACAAGCGCTTTTTCATAGATTTCTATGGCCTTCTCCAAATCTCCTTTTCGGGAATAAGTAATTCCCTGATAATTCAACAATTCAGGATCGCTCTCCATTTGAGGAAAGCTGTTTTCCTTGAACACTCTGAGGACCTCGTCAAAAAAGCCAGCCTTAATCAACAAACTCACATAATTGAAGAAAAGCTCATAGCTCGAGGGAATGATTTCCAATCCTAATTTCAAGACTTCAAGAGAATCTTTTGTTCTCCCTTCCGATTCATACAAAATGGCAAGATTATAATAGGCGCTGTCGAGGGATTTCTTCTCGTTAATGACTTTTTTGAGAAGCTCGATTCCTTCTTGAACTTTCCCTTTCTGATAGAGTTCTACTGCCTGAGTAGCCTTGTTATTGTAGGGGAGGAGAACTTTGACATCGTCTTCAGGCCCAAAATCTTCTTTTTTAGAAATTTGATAACTTGAGATATAACCAAGACTCCTCAATTTTTCCAGGGATTCTCTATCCAATCTCTGCTCAGCCCGATCAGCTTCTCGAGAGGATTGATCTTTGATGAATTTATCGAATTCCTCCTTGTAGCGTCCCAAGCTTTTTGTTTCTGCAAGGTTATGGACTTCATCAAAATCTTTATCCATGTCATAAATTTCAGGAAGAGGAGAGTCGATAAATTTTTCCCCCTCGAGTAGAAATCCTCTTATTGGAGCCCATCCACGGCTGTAATACGGATAAAGAGATTCAAAATAAATAGGCCTTTTAAGAAGCTTGTCTTTCTTCATCAGAGGCAGGAGAGAAAATCCCTGAAGAAAAGATGGCTTCTCAATATGCAAAATATCGCATACACTGGGAAAGATGTCGATGTGGCTGACATACTGAGACACTGTGTTTTTTGTCAAGCCAGGAAAGCTCACGATAAGAGGGATCCAAAGGGTGCTGTTATAAGCTAAAAAGCCATGGGTCGCTTCCTCATGCTGACCCAATGACTCACCATGATCGCCAGTAAAAATGATCAGAGTTTGCTCGAATAAATTGTTAACTTTCAAGTAATTCAAGAACTTTCCCAAAATGAAATCAACATAGGCAATTTCACCGTTATAGGGATTCTTTTCATATTGACTTCTAAAAGGCTCGGGAGGGTCATAGGGATCGTGAGGGTCGTAGCAATGTATCCAGAGAAACCATGGAGCTCTTTGAATTCTCAGCCAACTGAGACTTGCATCCACTACGTCTTCCGCCTTTCTTTCCAATGTTGAAATTTTTCGTCTGTGGGAGCGCTCATAATTGTCGTCATAAAAATCAAATCCTTGGTAAAGCCCGAATCTTGAATCCAAGATATAGGCACCAACAAAAGCTCCAGTCGAGTAACCATAATTCTTCAAATGCTCAGCTAGAGTCAAAAATTCTTCTCTAACGAAAAAGTTGTTGTTGTCATGAACGCCATGGAAAAGGGGGGTTAATCCCAGAAGAATATTTGTATGCGAAGGCAAGGTAGTTGTCGTATGGGCAAATGCCCTAGTGAACAATATACCCCTTTCAGCCAAGCTATCGATGTTGGGCGTTTTAAGATATGGGCTCTGGTAACAGCTGAGCCTGTCTGGTCTGAGGGTGTCTATGGTGATGAGAAGGACATTCAGCTGAGAGCTTTTTGGATTTTCTTGGCCCTTTAAAGAAAGATCAAGAAAGAATAAGAAAAAGAATAAATAAAGCAGGATTAGGAAAATAGACATTCTTTTTACAAACATATCCATCTCTTAAAGACTTCCGTATCCTTCTTGTTCTTATTAATTTATATTTTACCATATGCCCAACGATGTTTCTAATTATGGTTGTGCGGCGCCCAGAACTTATTATTAAGTTTACAAGATTTGGTTATGTCAAATACGTGAGGAAAGTGGAAGTATAGTTAAATTTATCGGTTGAGTGAGTGAAGGAATCTAATCCTGCAATTTTACCAGCTTAATCTTCTGACTGGCGATAGGATCGCCATCAGTAACCGGTATTCGGGCCTGGAAAACATTCTCGCCCACGCGGGCATCAAACAGATCGAGTTTATAGATGCCACTCCAGACTTTTGACTTCTGGTTGTACGAACCGACGACGAGCTCTCCAGGAATACTCCTGCTCTGGCTTTCCTCCTCAGCCTCTCTGAAGACGAGAAATTCGGGTTTAACCATTTCCTCACCTTGAGGGGCATAAACCTGAAGGAAGACAAAATTCTCTTGCCTCATGGAGAAGAGATTGGTCACTCGAGGCACAAATTTGATCCCGCTGTACTCGAGATTCCCGGTTTTAGGATTGATGGTGAAGGATTCCTCCTTGATCTCTGGATTTTTAGATATCGAGCCAAAGACACAATTGATGAATGCGTCCTGATTCTTCTTTTTGAGATCCGGAATCGAGAAGAACGCCTGTCCAGTCCCGATCTCCTGAGTCTCTGTGTCCACAAGAGCATAAACAACCTGATATTCGTTCGGGCTGAATGGAAGCTCCTTGCTCCTGAAGAAAAACCAGAGGTAGGCCATTCTGTTTATGTAATCCCGAAAGTTTTCATTCATATCAAGCGAGATGTTGATCTGTCCCATGAATCCTTTCTCTCGACCCTCAACCTCTGTGATCCAAAAATGCAGGTGATATGTTTTTCTGGGGGATTGCGTGATCCTGTCCTTGAAGAGCTCTTTGGTGGGCAATGCCAGATTGATCCAGGGCGTATAGTCGCCCTTCGTAGTCATGAAGGGCACAAATTTTGCTTCAAAGGGGAGATCTCTAAAAAATTCGGGATTGTAATAGGCCGCCACGAGAGAAATTTTTCCGATCTCATCGATCCCATAATCGGTATACCTTTTTTTAAATTGAATATCCAAGCCGCCTCCTGCGACTTCCACCTTTAAATCATGGGATTTGCCGTCTGGTTTCTTCCGGCGCGGTGTGAAGCTCAGCCGATAAGAGAATCCGGCTGCCATGTCCATCTCTTGATGCAGTTCCTTGAACTTGTTGGAGCCCCGAAAGAAAGCCGCGTTCGTCTCTTCGGATAACAGTCTCAGGTTCTGCTTCTGCTTGTTGCTCTCTTCATCCAAGAGCCTTGCCGCCTGCGTATCTTCCGGGCGGAAGAACTCAGAGGAACGAGTAGAGGCTGATCGGGAGAAGACCTCGGGGTCCAATGAGTAAATGGAAACATTCTGGCTGTTGGCGAAGTGAACCAGCTCGGATAGAACCTGCTCTGCCCGGTTGAACTTCTTGTCTTCCAGAAGATTAAAGGGATCGAATATACGCACGGTTCCGATATTCTCCTGATCTCGGCTGTGGATGGCGTCCAGGGCACTCTTTGCATCGGTCGCGCCATCGAGAACTCTGGTCTGGCTGGAAGAGGAAAGATCTGGTATCCCACTGCTGATGAGAAGAATCGATCCTCTTTCCGCCTCGTCATGCATGAGGTTGCAGGCTGCCAGAATTCCGCCCATAGCCTTCTCAAATCTTCGCCGGTTGATATTCAGATAAGCCTGGAGCTCACCTCGCCGTTCGATGTTAAGGGAGGCATCGGCTTGCCCCGTGATTTCTCCAGAGATGGAACGGCTGCTTAAGTCCTCGAGGGACTTGTCGATGCCAATGCTCATCATTGCCTGATCGGACGCTTTGCGGATGGACTCTTCCTGGGACGTATAGGGCTGGATACGTTCAAGTCCCGTGATCCAGTTAAGTTGGAAAATCATGAGCTCATATCCTTGCTGGGCAAGCTGAACGAGCTCAGCAGTAATTCCTTCCTTCTCAGTCATGATTTTTCTTGACCAAAACTGAGGATCATGGAATATGACGGTTAGCCGCTTTTTGGCCTCGGCTAGCTCGATTGAATCGATCTTGACTTCTTTTCCGTCTTCGTAGAGCCTAAAATCCCTCTCGGTGAGATTTTTGAGAAATTGTCCATCTTTAGTGACGGTGACATCCACTGTTTTCATTCCCTTGTCTTGCTCAGCCTTCTGCCCTGATATTCCATAAAATGAACAGGTCAGGATCATGACACCAATAAAAAATCGGGTTGTTATATTTTTCATTTTTATTTTAATAGACCCCTCCTTTTATTTATAACATGGAAATCAAGGAACTCATTACCGAAAACTGGGGACATGTACCGATTTTTCTCAAAATCGGTAATGTGTCCTTTGAATTTCCGACACATGTCCCTGATTCCAAAACCACAGCTTTTTTATTATATCACATGATTATCATGTTTATGAATAATTCGATCAAATCATCTAAAATCTAACCGAAGGAGTCTCATGATGTGGGCCAGGCCTGTATATAAGGCCAACCCCCCAAGAAAAGTTATTCCCCTCTCCCTTTTGGCATCTTCAAACTTGAATGGAAGTGTTTTTTGTGACATATTTGGTTTACATCGCTGTTTTTTTCACCCACTAGGTGAGTGTTTTTTTTGTAAATCCCATTCTATCATATGGGAACAGCAAGGTTTTTCTTTTTTTTAGACGTCGAATCTAGGTAAGTCGCCTCCGGTTGATAGATAATAAGATGATGTGATACACTCCTTCCGGAGTATGGAGTAGACTTCCAGATAGAATGAATTTTAGAGCCCGGCCCTGAGCTCCCGGATAAGATCTAGTGTCTGCGCCAAGTTTAGGGCTCACATGACGAATCTTTATATGAATGTTTCTCCTCTGCCTATCAGAAAGGAGTCAGGTTTAGACCTGACCCCCTCGAGGTTTTATTTCTGCAACGGAGAGACGTCGTCGATGACATACATACCACGGCCGTTCGTGGCGATAATCAGCATATTGTCGCGGGGGTGTATCTGCAAGTCCCAGACAGGGGCATTCGGCAGCCCGGAGCCGAGATAATTCCAGGTCTTTGCTCCATCTGTGGTGACGAAAACTCCCTGGTCAGTACCGCAGTAGAGGACGTCTTTCTCCTTCGGATCCTCCCGGATGACGTTGGTCGGGCCACCGGGGATGTTGGCCGCGATACTCACCCAGGTCTTGCCGAAGTCCGTGGACTTGAAAATATACGGTGCGAAATCATCGTCTTCCCGTCCGATCTGGGCGATATAGACCGTTGCCGGGTCGTATTTCGAGGCGACCATGTTCCAGACATGTTTGTTGTACGGGAGACCGGCTGTGATATCGGTCCAGGTCGACCCGGCGTCTTTCGTCACATGGACGCGTCCACAATCAGTCCCGACGTAGACCACGCCGAATTTAAACGGCGATTCGGCGATGGCCGTTATAGTCTGATACTGGATAGCATAGGGAAGCTTCCCCTGCCACTCAGGACTATTGGTCGTTAGATCCGGGCTGATTTTTTCCCATGTATCACCTCTGCCCATCGAACGGAAGAGAAACTGAAAGCCGCAGTAGATAATCTGGGGATTGTGGGGCGAGAGCAGAAGGCCGGCCAGCCACTGGCCCCGGTAAGGAGTTTCGCCTTCGGGGGCCTTCGGATAGATCTCCTTGCTCGTCCATTCGCGGTTCTTTAACTTGGACCTCTCGACCCTCCCATAATAACTCGAGGCGTATTCCGTATTCGGATCGTTGGGATCAAGGGCAATCAGGGTTCCTTCTCCCCCAGGTGCCCTTTCCCACTGAACGACCTGAGGGCGGCGACGACGGTCAGGAACCTGGGCAGCCAGAGGAGCGACTCCAAGACCGCGATAGGTCCCGAAATCTTGGACAGAGCCGTAGACGGCAAACGGCTTATTCATGTCATAAGCGATGTTGTAGAACTGGGTCACCGGAATACCGTCCTGGAAGCTCCGCCAATTCTCTCCGTAATCGTAAGAAACATTAGCCCCGCCGTCGTTGACATTGATAATATGGCTTGAGTCGGAGGGTTCGATCCACAGACCGTGGTGGTCGCCGTGAACGCCCCGGCCGAGCCTTTCCCAAGTTTTGCCGCCGTCGCTGGACCGGTAAAGGCCGAGGCCCATGAGATAGACGACATCGGCATTGTTGGGATCGACCCGGATTTGGCCGAAGACCCAGCCGTAGGTTCCGCCGAAGCGCTCGAACATTTGATTCGACGGACTCATCTTGCGCCAGGTCTCACCCTGGTCGTCGGAGCGATAAACCTCGGCTCCGACAATGTCGGAGTAGGTCCTCAGGCGGCCGTAGGAGTCGCGCTCGCCGGGCTTGGGCATCCTAGTTGGGGTGTGGTTATCGACGAAAGCGTAAACGACGTTGGGTTTCGTCCGGCAAAGGGCGAGACCGATCCGGCCTATTTTCGTCTTGTCGGGGGGCAGGCCGTTAGTCAACGGTTTCCAGGTCTTGCCTCCGTCGCTCGTTTTAAAGAGCCCTTCGCCTCCTGGAATCGGATCACTCCAGCGGAGCCTGATCCGGTTGACCATCGAGGCGATCAGGACATCAGGGTTCGTCGGATCCATGACCAGGTCGATGGCCCCGATTTTCTCATTGATGTACAGAACCTTCTGCCAGGTCTTGCCTCCGTCGCTCGTTTTGTAGACGCCACGCTCGGGATTGTACGTCCACTCGTGTCCAGTTGCGGCGACATAGACGATGTCGGGATTGGTAGGGTGGACGTGAATCCGGCCGATTGTCTGGGTTGCGGCGAGGCCCATGTAGGTCCAGGTCTCTCCGGCATCTGTAGACTTATAGACTCCGATCCCGGCAATCGAAGCCCTGAAGTGATTGGCTTCACCCGTACCGAGCCAAACGATGTTCGGATTGGATTCGGAGATAGCCAGGTCCCCCGTCGAAAGAGTTGGCAGCTCGTCGGTAAGGGGCGTCCAGGTGATTCCTGCATTGTCCGTCTTCCAGACTCCTCCTGTCGCGGATCCGATATAGATCGTGAGCCGGCTCCCTTTGGGGACCTCTACATCTGTGCATCGCCCCCCGACGTCGAATGGTCCGATGTGACGCCACTTCATGTCCTTCAGCGGTGCCTGCGCCTTCATTGCCTGGAATTGGTCGAACCATTTGAAGCGCAAGGCCGGGTCAGTGCTCTCGGCTTTTTTCATCGCCGCCTTGGCTGGCGGTGCTGTTTTTTGGGCACCAGCGACGACGAAGATCGAAAGAGCAATAACGATGCATAACAACAAATAGAAATGCTTAGAGAACTTCATATATCCCTCCTTGTAATTTGATAATGAAGATATTAAATATTTTAGATATTTCATATCTTCCAATTATTATTTTTTTTAAGGTGCAAGTCAATATCCCGAATCAGATCATCTAAAATCTTACTGAAAGAGTATCATCTTGTCGTTTAAAAATCTAAACGTGGTATAGAAGAAAGTTTACATCGGTTATAACCTGACCTTCGTAGAAAGGAGGTGAGGAAATGGAGAGGAATCTTCGGATGGAGTATTTGGCGCACTTTCGTTATAAACCTACTGAAGCTAAGGAAAAAGCTAAAGCAGAACTCGATAAGCTTTCCTCAGTTGAAAGAGAAACACTCGCATCGCTCTCTCAGGCTTTTGGAGTAACAGTTTATGTTAGAAATTTACCAGGAGGAAAACTCATTACCATCCATCAAGGTTAAATTTTAGATGACAAGATGATAGAGTTTGGGTTATATTTTTAAACGACTTGACAGGTAATTCACATAAAAGGATCTATCAACTATTTCTTTTTCAACTTCAAAAATATTTAACTTTTGTGTTCAGCTCATATTGCATAGATTCTATCGGAGTATAACCATCTTCGCTTCTTTGCCTAATTTTGCTCCATTTTCTTCTATCATCTGAAGGATGCCTTGGTGTTTCATGTGCGCCTCGATCTCCTCTATTTCTCGGGGCAGGCCCTCGGATAGATTCTCATATCCATTCTCGGTTATAAGAACGGTGTCTTCGATCCGAACCCCAAGATTTTCATCCGGGAACACGGCAAAGGTGTCGCAAGCGATGACCATACCGGGAATCAACGGCCCATTAAAATCCACATCGGGTCCTCCGGAGTCATGGGTGGCCATACCCACAAAATGGGTGCAACCTCCCTCTTTGAAAAAGCTCATCTCAGTAAAGACATCCTTGCTCAAATCATAACCTTTCTTTTCAAGGATTTCCCGGGCTTTCGCCCCGATCTCCATGCAGGTTACCCCTGGCCTGTAAAGACTCATGCAGGCCTTGTGGATTTCATTGCAGGCCTCGTACAATTCCCGCTGCCGGGGAGAAAAGCGTCCATTGGAGGGAAAAGAGACAGAGATATCCGTATCGTAATAGCCAAAATCAGGACCAGCATCCACGACCAGGAAATCGCCATCTTGGAGCACCCGGTTGTATTTATTGTAATGCAGGAAAGGATGATTTTCTTCGGAGCTGATGATGGTGCGAAACGCAAGGTCCTGGGCCCCTTCCTTTTTACAGATAAACTCAAAAAGCGCTGCCAGCTCATGTTCAGGAACACCCGGCCGTGTCGATTTCATAACCTCGATATGGGCTTTTACTCCGATACGGGCCGCTTCTCGCATAAGGGCAATTTCTGCCGGCGATTTTATCATACGCAGATCCCATATCATCTCGGAACAGTCTTTGACGGCAACTGTAGGAAACCTTTCCTGTAGACGTCTGACCAGTTGCAGTTCCCGGGTCAATCTTCCATCCCATTCGTTGTATGTCATCGAGTTGAGGAGGATTCCCAGCTTGCTGTTGGAGGTTTCACGCATCAACTCTTCAGGCTTGAAGGGTGTATAAATAGTATTAAAGAAATTTGTGGCCACCTCCTTTTGCCGGGAAAGGTGGTTTGTGAATTGTTGGGAGAGATAGGAGCTGAATCGTTCTAGAGGGTATGCCTTTTCTATGCCTGTGACTTCAGTGGGTCTTCTCACCAAGTCCAAACTGATGTTCTCGCCTCGGGCTTGACGCTCCGAAATCGCGAAAAAAATCACACTTTCCCTCTGCTTACCGTCGATGATCAGGACAGCGTTAGGTATCTCTACTCCAGTAAAATACATGAAATCATTATTCTGGAAATGACCGTAATCGGCGGTGGCCGTCCGGGCCCCGAAGATGACTGCAATTCCATCAGGGATCCGATCCAGAAGTTTCTGCCGGCGTAAGGCGTATTCCTCTTTTTCAAACAACAATTGACAAAAGGAGAAGGAATGCAAAAGCATTATGGCGATTGGAAGTAGAAATAGAACACTTCTTTTTAATTTCATTTTGAATTTCATTTCAAAGCTCCTTTCACATAAGACTATGTGTTTATATCAAATTTATTCAGTTGAGTTAATCTTCGATAGCGCCCGTGCTCTTTGAGAAAGGAAAACTCTTATTGATCCTTAATCACTTTGCCGCCTTGGATGATCAGCGAAACTTTACGAAATTTAACTCTTTCCACTCTATTCTATTCAATCTGTTACCTTTGTCTAGCATGTTTACCAATTCCTCATGCTTTTCCTGCGGAATTGACCTTTCTTATTTCTGAGACCGTAAGAATAGAAGATCAGAATAAGTATTCCAACAAAAAGGATTGATATCTTTTTTTCTTTTTATTTTCAAAACGTTTTTCTATTTCTCTTCCAGTGTGATATATTTAATATTACATTTTACCTTAGGAGGGAGCTTACTTTTTTTTTAAAGCAAGGAGGAATCATGAGACAAAAGCCATTTCTGGGAATTTTGATCGGCATTCTTATTTTCATCCTTTCCAGTGGGACCTTAGTTCTAGCACAGGACCGCCTCAGCGAGCATGTCTTGAATCGTCTCACCTACCGCAACCTCGGACCTTTCCGGGCAGGATCTTGGGTGACGAGCTTCGCCGTTCCCGATACTCCGCTCCGAGAGCATCTCTATACGTTCTACGTGGGAACACGGAATGGCGGCGTCTGGAAGACAACAAATGCCGGGACGACGTTCGAGCCTGTCTTCGACGATCAGGCAAAGCTTTCTATCGGCGACGTGGCCGTAGCGCCTTCGGAGCCGAACATCGTCTGGGTCGGTACGGGTGAGGCCTACTGTG